>Ga0081539_10000137_pt1 | contig 171821 bp, 144 predicted proteins | sample TabmetS4T2R2_FD_71023 | JGI IMG/M metagenome (GOLD analysis project Ga0081539, IMG submission 71023) | Tabebuia heterophylla rhizosphere microbial communities from the University of Puerto Rico - S4T2R2 | ecosystem: Host-associated > Plants > Roots > Rhizosphere ... | reverse complement strand
CCCCCGAGCCCACCTCAAAGACCCCCTCAACCCCCGCCGCCCCATCTACACCGCCGTCGCCACCACCACCATCCCCACCAACCAACGCACCCCCCACGACATCCTCACCGACGTCCTCGCCTCCATGCCCGGTTAGCTCAACGCGCCGGCCAGTAGATCCGCGCGCCACAGGCGTTGCAGGGCAAGGAAAAGGACGATCAACGGGATCACCGACACGGCCGAACCCGTGATGACGAGCGGGTAGAGGTTGCTGTCACCCGCGCCCTGGGACAGGAACGTGTACAGGCCCAGGGTGATCGGATACTTGTCCTGGTCGGACAACATGATGAACGGCAGCAGGAAGTTGTTCCAGATACCGACGAACGTCAGCAGGAACACCGTCACCAGGCCGTGCACCATCATGGGCAGCACGATGACGCCGAAGATCCGGAGCTGCCCCGCGCCGTCCAGGCGCGCGGCCTCCAGGGTGTCCTGCGGGACGGCGGCCGCGGCGAAGATCCGGCACAGGAAGATGCCGAACGGGTTGATGACCACCGGCAGGAGCACCGACCAGTACGTGCCCGCCAGGCCGACCTTGGCCAGCAGCAGGTACTGCGGCACGGCGAGCACGACGGCCGGCACCAGCACCCCGGCGAGGATCGTCGTGAACAGGGCTTCGCGGCCGCGGAAGCGGAACTTCGCCAGCGAATAGCCGGCCATCGCGGAGACCAGTGTGGACAGCACCCCGCCGACGCCGGCATACAGCAGGGAGTTGAGCACCCATCGCCAGAACACGCCGTCGCCGTGGGTGCCGAGGGCGGCGAGGTTGTCCGGCAGGCCGGTGCCGGGGGCGAAGGAGAACGTGGTGAACAGTTCGCGTGGGCTCTTGGATGCGGCGATGACGACCCAGGCCACGGGCGCCAGGCAGTACAACGCACCCACCATGAGCACGAGGAACGCCAGGCGCGGCCGGCGGGCGGTCACGCGTTCCCACCGAAGGTCCGGCGCTGCAGGAAACGCAGCAGCAGCAACGAGATGACGAGGATGCCCGCGGCCAGGACCACCGACCCGGCCGCCGCGCCGCCCAGGTTGTCGTTCGTGAACGCCTCCTCGTAGATCTCCATCAGCGGGGACCAGCTGTGGGAGACCGTGGACGTCATCGGCCGCACCGTGGCCGGTTCGTTGTACAGCTGGAGCGTGCCTATCACGGAGAACAACCCGGTGAGGACCAGCGCGGGCGCGACGAGCGGGATCTTGATCCGCAGCGCGATCTGCAGCTCGCCGGCGCCGTCGAGACGGGCCGCCTCGTAGACGGACGTGGGGATGGCCCGCAGCGCCGTGTAGATGATGATCATGTTGAAGCCGACGGCGGACCACAGCGCGATGTTGGCCAGCGAGAAGTACAGGACGGGCGTGCTGAAGAAGTCCAGCGGCCCCGCGTGCAGCCGCTCGGCGACGTAGTTCAGCGGGCTCGTGCTGGGCAGGTACAGGAAACCCCACATGAGGCTGGCGATCACCCCCGGCACCGCGTACGGGAGGAAGATCGCGATGCGGGCGAAACCACGCCCCCGCACCCTCGGGGTGTCCAGCAGCAACGCGAACAGCAGCGCCAGCACCAGCACGCTGGGCACGGAGATCAGCCCGAACACCAGCACCCGGCCGAACCCCGCGAGGAACTCGGGGTCGGTCAGCGCCGCCCGGTAGTTGTCGAGGCCCACGAAGGCCTCCAGGCGACGGCCGAACGCGCCGCCGCCCTCGATGCGGAACCCGCGGAAGCTCAGGTAGATCGCGTAACCGATGGGGATGACCAGGAACAGGGCGAAGAAGACGATCGCGGGTGCGGCGAACAGCCACGGCGCGCCGGCCTCCCGGAGGCGCCGCCTGCGTGGGGTGGCGGGCATCGGCTACTCGTGGACGGTGAAGCCGGACTTCTCGAGGTCGGCGACGACCGCCTTCTGCACCGTCCGGTACACGTCCCGGAACGACGTCCCGTTGAGCGCGGCCGCGCTGAACGGGTCCTCGAAGGCGCTCGACGCCATGGCCACGTTCGGGCCCCACGTCATGGGGATCGTGGTGTTCTCGACGACCTGGTCGGCGACCTGGTAGAAGTCCTTCTGCTGGGGCATCAGCTTCGGCGGCTCATGTGTCAGGGTCTCCTGCTGCCCGGCCTTGCCGGCCGGGTAGATGTCCAGGCCCAGCAACAGCTTCGAGCCCTCGTCGGACGCGCCGAGCCAGGCGGCGAAGGCAGCTGCCTCCGTGGCGTGCCGGGACTTCGCCGGCACGAGATAGGCGGAGCCGCCGAGGAACGGGACCGCGGTCCTGCCGGGTGTCCACTGTGGAAGGGGCGCCGACGCCCACTTGCCCGCGGTGTCGGGTGCCACCGAGTAGATCACGCTGGGCGCCCACGCGGCGGCGGCCCAGCTGAGGATCCTGCCGCTCGCGACCTCCGCGTTCCACTCCGGCGTGAGCAGCTGCTCGACCTTGACCAGGCCGCGGCGCACGAGGTCCTGCCAGAAGTCCGCGGTCGCGAGCGACGCCTCACTGTCGATGCCGACCGTCCACGCCGTGCCGTCCGTGCTCCACCACTGCGCGCCGGCCTGGGCGGCGTGCGCGGCGAAGAACTCGAACTGGGTGGGGTCGAAGCTGGCGATGTAGGCGTCGGGGTCCTTCGCGTGGATCTGTTCGGCGGCCCGCGCGTACTCGGCCCACGTGGTCGGGACCGTGACGCCGTACGCGTCGAACAGGTCCTTCCGGTAGGTGAGCATCATCGGCCCGGTGTCCTGGGGCACGCCGTAGACCTGGTCGTTGATGGTGGTCATGGCCCACGTGCTGGCGTCGACGCCGTCCTTGCTGCCGGCCACGTCGGCGGTGATGTCCCTGAGGGCGCCGGCCACCATCAGGGCGGGCACGGCCCGGTACTCCACCTGCACGACGTCGGGGGTGTCGTCGGCCCGGTCCGCGGCCAGCAGCTTGGCGACGGTGTCCGGGGTGCCGCCGACCTCCGACAGCTTGACCGTGACGTCCGGGTGTTCCCGGTGGTACTGCTCGACGATCGCCCTGGCCGTGGGATCGGGGCCCTTGAGGCTCCACGTCCAGAACCGCAGCGTGACCGGCCCGCCCCCCGCGGAGTCACCGGACGAGCAGGCCGCCGACGACAGGGCGATCGCCAGCACCACGGCACTCAGCCGGCGTTGGGGGAGTAGACGCGGTGGGGTCATGACGATCTCCTCGGCGCTGTGGAGCGTGTCGGGAACCAATCTGATGTTAACGTTTACATGCTGTCAAGACCCAACGTGGAGAGCTGCCGTGCCGATGTTCCGCAACCCGGTCCTGCCCGGCAGCTATCCGGACCCGTCGATCTGCCGGGTGGGCGAGGACTTCTACCTGGTCACGTCGTCGTTCGCCTACTACCCGGGGATCCCCCTGTTCCACAGCCGCGACCTGGTCCACTGGCGGCAACTCACGCACGTGCTGCACCTGCCGCTTCAGGGACTGGACGTCTCGGACGGCATCTGGGCGCCGACCATCCGGCACCACGACGGCACGTTCTACGTCGTGTCCACGGTGGCCAGGGATCGACGCGGGAGCCGCACGTTCGTCGTCACGGCCGACGATCCGGCCGGCCCGTGGTCGGACCCGATCCCCCTGGAGGCCGAGGGCATCGACCCGTCGCTGTTCTTCGACGACGACGGCCGGTGCTGGTTCACCGCGTGCCGGGACGCGAGCCCGGGCCCCGGCGAGGTGTGGATGCGTGAGCTGGACCTGGCGCGGCTCAAGCTCGTCGGGCCGACGCACGTGCTCTGGCACGGGGCGCTGCGCGGGGCGTGGGTGGAGGCGCCGCACGTGTACAAACGCGACGGTCGCTACCACCTCATCGCGGCCGAGGGCGGCACCGGCAGCAACCACAGCGTGACCGCCGCGCAAGCCGACGCCGTCACCGGTCCCTACCGCACGGACCCCCGCAGCCCGCTGCTGACCCACCGGCACCGCGGCCCCGGCGAGCCGATCCACAACGTCGGCCACGCCGACCTGGTGGAGACCCCCGACGGTGAGCTGTGGGCGGTGGCGCTCGGGATCCGGCCCGTCGACGGCACCCACACGCTGGGACGGGAGGTGTTCCTGGTGCCCGTCACGTGGAGTGCGCACGGGCCCGTCTTCGCCCCGGAGTCGGGTGGTGTGCGGCTGTCGGAACGGCTCCCGTCCGTCGCATCGGGACAGTCGCCCGAGGCCGCGCCGGTCTCCGGTCTGGAGTGGAACAGCCTCCGCGGCCCGGTCGACGACCGCGTCCGGCCCACGAACGGCGGCTTCGAGATCGACCTGGGACCCGAAGCGCTCAGCTCCACCGGCGTACCGGCCTTCATCGGGCGGCGCCAGCTTCACCTCCGCTGCCGCGTGCGGGCCCGGATCACCTTCACCGCACGGAGTCCGGCGGAGGAGGCAGGGCTCGCCGTGTTCCAGAACCAGGACCACCACGCCACACTCGCCGTCACCGCGGGCGGGGTGGTGCTGACGATGCGCGAGGCGGGCACGAGCACCCGCGTGGCCGCCGTGCCGGTGGCCGCGGACGACGTGGTGCTGACGGTCGACGCGGACGAGGCCGGCTACACCTTCCGCCACGGCGAGGTCAGCCTGGGCACCATCGAGCGGTCCTTCTTCAGCTCCGAGCGAGCGGGTGGTTTCGTGGGTGTCTACTTCGGTCTGTACGGGACCAGCAACGGCCACGCCAGCAGCAACCGCGCGACCGTCCACCGGTTCGAGTACGAGGCGCGCTAGTCCCGCCGGGGTGGCGCGGTGCTGCGGCGCACCACGAGCTCCGGCGGGATCCGCTCGCACGCGGCCGGCTCGCCGGTCAGCATCCGCAGCGCCCGCTCGACGCCGCGCTCGCCGAGGCCGACGAAGTCCTGCCGCACGGTCGTGAGTGAGGGCACCAGGTAGGCGGCGCCCGCGATGTCGTCGAACCCGACGAGTGAGACGTCGTCCGGGACTTTGACCCCGTGGTGGGCGAACGCGGCCAGGACCCCCATGGCCATCAGGTCGTTCCCGGCGAAGATCGCGGTCGGCAGCCGCGCCGGCCGGGTGACGAGGTGGTGGGCCAGCCGGTAGCCGCCGTTGCCGTTGAACTCGCCCTCGAGCAGCTCGCCGCGGGCGTCCGGGGCGTCCGCGAGCGCGGCGTGCCAGCCCTCGACCCGTGCCCGGAAGTCGAAGGTGCTCATCGGGCCGGCCAGGTGCACGATGCGGCGGTGCCCCAGCGCCAGCAGGTGCTCGACGGCGAGCCGCGCGCCGAGCTCCTGGTCCAGCTCGACGAAGCCCAGCTCGGGGTTGGGCACGTTCCCGGACATGATCACGGTGATCGGGACGCCCGTGACGATCTCGGCCAGGGCGTCCACCACCATGGACCGGTCGGCGATGACGGCGATGGCCTCGACCGCCTGGTCGGTGAGCCGCCGCAGCGTCTCGGCCAGGTCCCTGGTCGTGCCGCCCTGCCAGCTGGCCAGGTTGACCCAGTACCCGGCCCGCTGCGCCGCGCCCTGCACACCACGCAGGATCCGCGGCAGCTCGTACAGCTCCTCCCCCGCCAGCACCACCCCGATCGTGGAGGAGCGGCGGGTCTTGAGCGCCCGGGCCACACTGTTGGGGCGGTAGCCGAGCTTCTCGATGGCGGCCTCGACCCGCGCCCGGGTCTCCGGCCGCACGGAGGGGTGGTCGTTCAGGACGCGGGACACGGTCACGTGGGACACGCCCGCCTCACGTGCCACGTCGATCATTCCCGGCGCCCGGTTCATGCCCTCCGCTTCCCAGCCGTCACCGGGACGATGGTGTCACATCCACCACTCCGGTGAGGGCGGCCGACTGCCCCGCCAGGTCGAGGGCCAGGGCGGGGGCGGCCGTACCGCCGAAACGCGGCTCGCCGTCGTCGGTGGGCAGGTAGTTCACGAAGCTCTCGACGCTCAGGTCGGGGAGCACGAGCCAGGCGTAGGCCTGCTCCGGCCGGCCGGGTGGGTTCCGGATCACCAGGCCGGAGCCGTTGAGCGGCTCGTACGGGCCCGCCAGCGCCGGCGCGACGAAGCCGTACAGCCCGGTCGGCGCGCTGTCCGGCGGGTGGAACGACTGCCGGCTGGTGCAGAAGAACAGGTGGTACCGGCCCTCGTGGACGACCACGTGCGGTCGTTCGAGCTCGTGGTTGACGCCGTCCGCGACCAGCAGGGGTGGCAGGAGGCTCCATCCGCTCGGCGTGGCACGGGCGAGGGCGACGGCCCCCATGAAGTGGTCGCGCCCGGGCACGGAGGCCGCGACGAGCAGGTACTCGTGGCCGTCGGCGGGGTCGCGGAACCAGCCGGGATCGCGGAACGCCCGGATGCGGCCGGGGCCGCCCTCGGTGTCGTTCGCCGGCAGGTACGGGGCGTCCGCCCGCAGGACCACGCGGTGCTCGGCGTCCCGCTCGAACCCGTCGGGGGCGAGCCGCGGGCGTGCCTCGACGACCCGCTGGTGGAACGTCGGTCGCGCCTCGCCGCGCACGCCGGTCGCGGTGTAGAAGACCGACACCGTGCCGTCCGGCCGGCGGACCGCCGACCCGGACCATTCGCGGCTGCCGGGGGACGTGCCGGCGGCGAAGGCGTCCCCCAGGTCGTGCCACTGGTCCGCGGTGCGCGCGAGCAGCCGGATCCGGGCGTGGTCGTGGCGTTCCTCGGGGTGGCCGACCGCGGGCGCGGACAGGGCCATCCACAGCTCGGCGCCGTCGACGACGGTGGTCGAGCCGTCCTCCTCCTGCACCGGCCAGGTGTCCCAGAGGTGGCGGTGGGGCAGCACGGGCGGCGGCAGGCCGATGGCCGGCGCGGTGGTCGCGGGGTCCCCGACGAGCCGGTCGAGGTGGTGGCGGGTCCATCGGGACGTGCGGATGTCGGTCAGCCTTTCAGCGAGCCCTGCAGCAGGGCGGAGACGAAGCGGCGCTGGAAGATCAGGAAGACGATGAGCGTGGGCGTCAGGACCAGCAGGGAACCCGCGCACAGCAACGGGATGTCGGTCCCCCACTGCCCCTGGAAGGCGCCCAGCGCGCCGGCCATGGTCCGCTTCGCCGGGTCGTCGACCAGGACGATCGCGAGGAGGAACTGGTTCCAGGTCCACAGGAACAGCAGGATGGCCAGCGACGAGATGGCCGGCATGGCCAGCGGCACCTGGACGCGCCAGAACTGCTGCCAGGTGTTCGCGCCGTCGATCTGCGCGGCCTCCGACAGCTCGGTCGGCACGCCGACGAAGTGGGCGCGCATCCAGAACACCCCGAAGGGCATGAACAACCCGATGAGCGGCAGGATGATCGCCCATCGCGAGTTGAGCAGCCCCAGGTCCCGGATCTGGTAGTACAGCGGCGTGATGATGCCCTCGTGCGGGAGCGTCAGGCCGAGCACGAACATCAGGAACACCAGGCGTCGGCCCACCATCCGCAGGTGGCCGACGGCGAAGCCGGCCATCGTCGCCAGCAGCAGCGAGACCGGCACGACGCCGAGCACGATGAGCACGCTCGAGGTGAGCAGCTCCCCCATGTGCGCGGCGTCGAAGGCGGTCACGAAGTTGCTCCACCGCGGCCGGCTCGGCCATTCCAGCCCGGCCGGGTAGGTGCCGGCGGGGTGCAGCGCGGTGACGAAGAGACTGACGAACGGCACGACGGTCACCGCCATCAGCAGGACCAGGAACACCCGTCCCGTCCACGCCTCGCGACGTCCGAGGATCATGACGCTGCCTCCCCCGCTCCGTGGCGCCGGAACGCTCCGCAGGCTCCGCTCCTCCGGCGCCCTCCGCGGGCTCGGCACCGTCGTTCGTGCTGATGGTTCGCTCCGCAAGCTCCGCTCACGAGTCCTCCCTGGTGAGGCGTTGGATGGGGAGCACGCACACGAGCACCAGGATCACGAGCACCACCGCGAGCGCCGACGCGACGCCCACCCGCCGTTCGACGAACGCCTGGTAGTAGATCTCCAGGCCCGGAACCATCGTCGAGTTGCCGGGACCGCCCTGCGTGGCGATGTAGATGATGTCGAAGCTCGCGAGGGCCGCGATGACGGTGACCGTGACGCACACGCCGATCTCCTGGCGCAGGCTCGGCACGGTGATCGAGAAGAACTCGCGCAGCGGGCCCGCGCCGTCGAGCCGAGCCGCCTCGTACAGCGCCGGGTCGATCTTGCTCATGCCGGACAGGAGCAGGAGGGTGCAGAGGCCCAGCAGCACCCAGGCGCCGATCACGCCGACCGCCGGGAGCGCGGTGGCGAAGTCCCCCAGCCACGCCCGGGTGAAGTCGCCGAGCCCGATCGCCGAGAGCAGCTGGTTGACCAGGCCGTCCGAGGACATCAGCCAACTCCACGCGATGCCCGCGGCGACGAGCGGGATCACCTGCGGCACGAACACGACGGTCCTGGCGACGACCGCGAGCCGGCTGGTGGCGATGCGCCGGATGGTGGCGGCGATCGCCAGGCCGAGCAGCACGGGGACGCCGCTGAAGAACAGGATCAGCTCGAACGCGTTGACGATCGTGCCGGACAGCTCGGGGTCGGTGAACACGCGCACGTAGTTGTCGAACCCGACCCACGGGGAGGGGCCGATGCCGTCCCACTCGTAGAACGAGTACTGCACCGTCCGGACCAGCGGCACCAGCACGAACAACGTGTAGGCCGCGATCGCCGGGGCGGCGAAGATCCAGGCACTCCACCGCCCGCGGTCCCGCCGCCCCCGACGAGCCGTCCGCACCGTCGTGTGCCCGCCCTGGACACGCTCGGCCGCCGGCGTCAATGTCGCCATCAGCTCCCGACCCGACTCTCGCGACCCGGGAACGGCACACCGACCAGGCTCAGCATCACCATCAGCTCCCGACCTGGCTCTCGTAGTCGCTCTGCACCGAGTTCAGCAGACCTTCCGGGGTCTGCTCCCCCGCGAAGAGCTTCTGCAGCTGCGGGGTCCAGCTCTTGGCGTAGATCGAGCCCGTGGCGTTGGCGATGAAGTCCATCGCGCCGTTGTCGGCGGAGATCTTCGCGCCGGCGGCGAGGGTTTCCGCGGTGACCGTGCCCTGGGCGACGTCGGGCATCGGCGCGTCGGGCGGGCCCATCGGGTGTGAGCCGCCGACCTCGACGGCGATCGTGCGGGCCTGCGGGTTGGTCGCCACCCAGTCGAGGAAGACCGCGGCGCAGTCGGCGTGCTTCGCGCCCTCGGCGATGCCGAACGTCAGCGGTGCCGACATCGCGGCGGTCCGGTCGCCCTTCTCGGACGGGAACGGGAAGAAGCCGACCTTGCCGGGCAGCTGCTTGTCGAGGTTCCCGGACTCCCAGTCGCCGTTGAACATGAACAGCCCGTCGCCGGCCAGGAACTTGCTCAGCATCTTGGCGTAGTCCATGGCGTTGGCGTCGCGGTCGAAGTAGCCGGCGCTGACCCAGTCCCGCAGGTGCTGCGCCGCCTTCCGGTTCGACGCGGTGTCGATCGTCGCGTCGGGCTTCTGGAAGATCCAGTCGTTGATCGGCCCCGGCTCGCCGTAGGCGGCCATCAGGTTCTGCAGCGGGAACGCGAAACCGCCGGTGGCGCCACCGTTGAACTGGGTGATCGGGGTGATGTTCGCCTGCTTGGCCTTCGCGAGCAGGGCGTCGAACTCCGCGACGGTGGCCGGCGGCGCGGTCATCCCGATCCGCTCGGCGAGGGTCTTGTCGTAGAACACGCCGGTGACGCTGAAGTTCAGCCCCATCGCGAAGAGCGACCCCTCGCCCCGCGGGCCGCCGCCGGGCGTCATGCGCAGCTGCTCCAGCTGCGAGGCGGGCCATTCGTCCCAACCGAACACTCCCGCGTACCCGTCGAGGTTCTTCAGCAGGTTGTCCTTCACCAGCTCGGACACCTGCGGGAGCCGCATCAGGTCGGGCGGGTCGTCGGCCAGCACGCGGGGCGCGTTCTGCGTGATCACCGCGAACTGGTCCTCGCGGATGTCCCAGGTGACGTTCGGGAACTGCTTGGTGAACTCGTCGGTGAGCGCCTTGGGCATCGGGAAGCCGGTCTCGAAGTACGCGCTCAGCGTGACCGGTTCCTTGCCACAGGTGGGTTTCTCGGTGAGCGTCGGGGCCGCGTCCGTCGACTGTGCACTCCCACCGCCCGGCCCGCCGCAGCCGGCGGCCAGCGTCGCCGCCAGCGCGACGAGTCCGATCGCGATCCAGCGGTGGCTGATGTGACGCGGCATTGCGCCCTCCTTGCTAAATCGGGTTAGCAGGAGCGCAGTGTTACGCTCCGGATCAACCGGTGTCAAGCCGCTGGAGGTTGCCCCGTTGAGCCCTCGAAGGGTCACGCTCGCCGAGGTCGCCGAGCGTGCCGGCGTCTCGCGCACCACGGCGTCGCTCGTACTCGCGGGACGCGGTCGCGAGCTGCGCATCTCCCGCAGCGTCGAGCAGCGGGTGACCGAGGCGGCGAAGGAGCTGGAGTACCGGCCGAACATCGTGTCCCGCAGCCTGCGCACGGGCACGACGCGGACGATCGGCTTCGTCTCCGACACCGTCGCCACGACCCGGCTCGCCGGCGACATGATCAAAGGCGCGCTCGAGGCCGCTCGCGAGCACGGCATGCTGCTGTTCATCGGCGAGACCGAGGGCGAGACGGACCTCGAACGCGGCCTGCTCCAGGCGATGCACGACCGCCAGGTCGACGGCGTCGTCTACGCGTCGATGTTCACCAGGGCCGTGAAGGTCCCGGCCGCACTGACGACCGGCCCCGCCGTGCTGCTCAACGCGGTGCCGAAGCGGGCGTCCACCCTCCCCTCGGTCGTGCCGGACGAGGTCGAGGCCGGCCGCAGCGCCGCACGGGTCCTGCTCGACGCCGGCCACCGCGACGGCATCCACCTCGTCGGCGCCGGCCCCCGCGTCCGCGACGTGCCGCCGGAGGCCCTGGCCGGCGCCGAACGGCTCACCGGCATCCGCGAGACCCTCACCCGCGCCAAGGTCAGGATCGCCGGCGGCCGCGTCTGCGCCGACTGGCAACCGGAGTACGGCTACGAGGCGACCCGGGAGCTGCTGGCACACACCCGGCCGCGGGCGTTGATCTGCCTCAACGACCGGATCGCCGTCGGCGCGTACCAGGCCCTCGACGACTTCGGCCTCAAGGTCCCGGCGGACGTCTCCGTCATCTCGTTCGACGACCACCCGGTCGCGACCTGGATCCGCCCGAAGCTCACCACGATCGCGCTGCCCCACTACGAGCTGGGGCGCAAGGCGGTCGAGGTGCTCCTCGCGGAGATCAAGGGTCCCGCCGCGGCAGGCACGACGCACCGGGTGCCCATGCCGGTCCGGATGCGTGACTCCGTCGCCTCCCCCGACACCTGAGCCCTCACTCGTCGGCGAGCTCGCGGAGCCCCTTCCGCACGGCCTGGGTGAGCGGGTGGTCCGGCCCCAAGGCCTGTGCCGCTATCCCGTTGGTCAGCCGGTAGAGCCGGCTCGCCTCGTCGCGCCTGCCGACGTCCTCGTAGGCGCGGGCGAGGTTGTGGGCGGTGGTGAGCGTGCCGAGGTGGTCGTCGCCGTGCTGGAGCGCGGACTCGAGGAGGGCTCGTTCGAAGTACGGGATCGCCACGTCGGCGCGGCCCACCTCGTAGTAGGCGGTGGCGAGGTTGGCGGCGGAGGCGACGGTGAGCGGGTGGGTGTCCCCCCGCACCCGCCGGGCGGCGAGGAAGAGCTGCTGGCGGTACGGGATCGCCAGGTCCGGCCGCCCCGCCGTGCGGTGGCCGTCCGCGAGGGCGGCGGTCAGGCCACGCGTGACCTCGTGGTCCTCGCCCAGTGCCTGCCGGGCGGCGGGCAGGGTCTGCTCGTACACCGAGATCGCCTCGTCCAGGCGGTCCGCCTCGCCGTAGGCCGACGCCAGGGCGCCGGCCGAGTAGAGGGTGTCGAGGTGGCCGTCGCCCAGTACGCGCCGGCGGCCGGCGAGGGCCTGTTCGAACAGCCGGACGGCGTCGTCCAGGCGACCCGCCTCGCGACAGACGTCCGCGAGGATGGCGACCGAGTCCACCGTGTCCGGGTGGTCGTCACCCAGTACCCGCCGGCGGTCGGCGAGAGTCTGTTCGGCGAGGGGGATCGCCTCGTCCAGGCGTCCGGCCGCGCGGTAGTAGTTCGCCAGGTTGCTGGCGGAGAAGAAGGCGTCCAGGTCGTCGTCGCCGAACAGCCGCCGCTGGTCGCGCAGGGTCCGCTCGTACAGCGGGATCGCCTCGTCCAGCCGCTCCGCCTCGCCGTACATGCCGGCGAGGTTGCTCGCGGCGCGGAGCGTGAAGGGGTGGTCGTCGCCGAGGAGCCGCCGGCTCGTGGTGACGGTCGGTTCGAGGAGCTGGATGGCCTCGTCCAGCCGGCGTGCGTCGAGGTAGGCGCAGGCGAGGTTGTCCGCGGCGTTCAGGGTGTGGGGATCGTCCTCGCCGCGGAGCCGCCGGGCCGTGGTGAGGTTCTGCTCGAGGAGCTGGACGGCCTCCGCCAGCCGCCCCGTTCGCTGGTAGGCGCCCGCGAGGTGGCCGATCGTCGTCCGGGTGACGACGTGGTCCTCGCCGAGCACCCGCCGCATCTCGGGAAGGATCTCGTCGAAGAGCGCGGTCGCCTCGTCCAGCCGGCCCACCTCGCGGTAGGCGCCGGCGAGGTTGCCGGCCAGGATGAGGAAGTTGGGCTCGTCCCCGGCGAGCACCCGGCGCGCGGTGGCGACGGCCCGTTCGAGGAGCTGGACGGCCTCCGCCAACCGTCCCGTTCGCTGGTAGGCGATGGCGACGTCGTGCGACGCGGCGATCCGGTCCGGATCGTCGTCGTCGAGCAGGCGGCGGTGGTCGGCGTCGACGGTCTCGGCCAGGCGCACGGCCCGGTCCAGGGCGACCGCGTTGGTCAGCTGCCGCACCGCCCACCGGCGCAGGGCGAGCACCTGCTCGACGGCGGACTCGTGGGTGTGGGCCCAGAGCGCGTCGATGTGGCGGACGAGCTCGTCGCCCCGGTCCCGCCGCTGCCAGGCCTCCTGCGAGGGGAAGACCGCCGCCGTCAGGACGCGGGCCGCGTGGTCGACCACCGCGGGGAGGTCGTGGTCCACGCGCTCACGCAGCACGCGCTGGGTGAGCCGGTGCATCACCACCACCGCGTCGCCGGTGCTGCCGGCGAACTCGATCAGCGACGCCTCGAACAGCGTGTGCAGCAGATCCTCGTCGGCGTCGAGCAGGTCGCGGGAGACGCCGTCCGGCGACAGCACGCTGAGCAGGTCCAGCACGGCCAGCTCGGCGGAGGCGGTCAGGAACGGCTCGACCGCGAGGAGGACGGCCTCGGCCGCGCCGAGCGGGTACGGGTCACCCGGACGGGCGGTCAACGCCTGCTCGAGTGACACGTTCTCCAGCCTGCGTCGGTACGTGCCGTAGTCGCGGCTCCGCGGTGGTCGGGCGATCCGCGCGGCGGCCTGGGCGAGCGCGAGCGGCAGGTGGCCGAGCCGGTCGGCGAGTGCCCGCGCACCCCGCTCGTCCCGGATCCCGGTGGCGCTGGTGAGAAACCGCACGGCGGTGTCCGGGCTGAACAGGTCCACGGGCACCCGCGTGCCGAGCCGTTCCACCGCGTGCGTGGCGCTGGTCAACACGATCTGCGTGGTCCCGGCGGCCGGCAGGTGCGGCGTCACGTGGTCGGGGTCGGTCACGTTGTCGAACACCAGCAGCGCCGGGTCGCGCCGGGTCTGGAGGTGGTTGCGCACGCGGGCGAGCACGGTGGTGTCGTCGTCGCCTTCCCCGCGCAGGCCGAGCGCGTCGGCCAGCTCACCCAGCCCCGTCGCGACCGCGTCGGCCGTGTCGCCGGGGATCCAGGCGACCAGCCACCCGTCGGTGATCCGCCGCCGCGCGTACGCGCCGACCAGCTGGGTCTTGCCGACGCCACGCTGTCCGGTGACCGCGCAGACCACGGCGGGCGTGCCGGACTCGGCGAGCCCGGCCAGCTCCTCGACCTGCGCCCGGTACTGGAAGTGCTGCGGCTCCCGCGGCACCGGACCCACCGCGACCTGTCCGGGGGCGGGCAGCACGGGTGCCGGTGGGGCGGCCGGTTCCCGCCCCGCCCACCAGCCCAGCGGCAGGGTGACGAGCGAGCTGGGCAGCGCGGCGATGCCGAGCGCGTCCCCGGCGTCCATCGCCAGGAGCCCGGCACAGACCCACCAGGTCACCGCGAACACGCCGGCGCCGGCGACGAGCGTGATCACCCATCTCCAAGCGCGTGGCACGTCCGCCCCATTCCGCCGCTCCGACCCGCACATCATGCCGTTTCCCCGCGCCGGTTGTGGCTACCCCAGCCAGGCACCGTCCCACGCGGGTACGAGGAGGACGCGATGACCGACACGAGCCGCCCGCCGCAGCGCCCCACCGCGCTCGACCGCGGGTCCTGGTGGCAGGTGCTGAAGCGCACCGCGACGGAGTTCAAGGACGACAACCTGACCGACTGGGCGGCGGCACTCACCTACTACGGCGTCCTGTCGATCTTCCCCGGGCTGCTGGTCGTCGTCTCGCTGCTCGGCCTGTTCGGCCAGTCCACGGTGAACACCGTCATCGACGACATCGGCGGCGCCGCGCCGGACGCGGTGCGGGACATCCTCGTCAACGCGACGCGCAACCTCCAGCGGTCCCAGGGCGCCGCGGGCGTCCTCGCCATCGTCGGCCTGGCCGCCGGGCTCTGGTCGGCGTCCAACTACGTCGGGGCGTTCATGCGTGCCTCGAACGCGGTCTACGACGTGCCGGAGGGGCGGCCCGTCTGGAAGACGCTCCCCATCAGGATCGGCGTCACGCTGGTCATCGCGATCCTGCTCACGGTCAGCGTCCTCATCGTGGTGCTGACCGGGACCGTGGCCGAGTACGTCGGCGACCTGCTCGGCGCCGGCGACGGCCTGGTGACCGCGTGGCAGATCGTGAAGTGGCCCATCCTGTTGATCATCATCAGCCAGATCCTCGCGCTGCTGTACTGGGCCGCGCCCAACGCGCGGCAGGCCGGCGTCCGCTGGGTCAGCCCCGGCGGGCTGGTCGCGGTCGTGCTGTGGATCGCCGCGTCCGCGGGCTTCGCCTTCTATGTCGCCAACTTCGCGTCCTACAACAAGACCTACGGCACGCTCGCCGGCGTCATCGTCTTCCTCGTGTGGCTGTGGATCTCCAACATCGCCGTCCTGCTCGGCGCCGAGTTCGACGCCGAGCTGCACCGCGGCCGCGCCATGGAGACCGGCCACCCCGAGGACGAGGAGCCGTTCGTGGGCCTGCGTGACGACCGCGCCATCGACGAGCAGTGACGGTCAGGCGAGCAGGTCCAGGGCGCCGGCGAGGGACGTCACGCGTCGTGCCCGCTCTCCCCAGCCGGGGCCGGCGAGGAGCTTCCTGTTGCGGCGCAACGCGGTCACCGCGTCGGCCCGGGCGGTCCGCGGGCGCTGAGCCCAGAGCACGACGGCCGCGGGCCGGGTGGTCTCGACCGCGTGCACGAGGCTCGCGGTGGGGACGGCGGCGCCGAGCATGCGCACCGGGACGCCCCGCTCGGTCAGCGCGGCGGTCAACGCCTCCAGGGGCAGGGTGTGCTGTTCCCCGTCGGTGCAGGCGAGCAGCACCGCGGGTCCGTCACCGGTGACGCCGCGTGCGGTCGCGCCGTGGAGCGCGGCGGTGATGGCCCACGACAGGACGTGTTCGCGTTCCACGCACGCGCCGGCGCGGTGCCGCTCGGCGGCGCGCTGGTCGGCGTCGACCGCGGTCAGGGCCGGCCGGCACAGGTCCTCCCACAGGGTGACCACGTCACTGCCCGCCAGCGCCTCTTCGAGGAGGGTGAGGCAGCGCCTGCCGTCGAGCTCGCGGACCGCCGCGAGCAGGTCGGGCAGGACCCGGTCCGGGGCCGCACCACCGGGTTCCTCGCCGATCCGGCGCGCCGCGTCCGAGGGCAGCACCCCGGCGCGGATGAGGTCGCGCATGCGCGACAGGCGCTGGATGTCGTCGTCGGCGTAACGGCGGTAGCCGCCGGGCCGCGGGGCGTCCGGCCCGACGCCGTAGCGGCGGTGCCAGGCGCGCAGGGTGGACTCGGCGACGCCCAGCAGGCGCGCGACCTCGCCGGCCGTCCGCGCCGCGTTCCCGGGCACCCTGCCCTCCCCTCGTTCGGATGTGTACATCATGGCCCTCCGGGTAACCCGACACCGCAAACCGATGCACGAACGATGCAAGGGTTGGGAGAACATGAGCACCATCACGGAATCGGTCGACGTGCACGTGCCGGTCGGGCAGGCGTACAACCAGTGGACCCAGTTCGAGGCGTTCCCAGCGTTCATGGAGGGTGTCGAACAGGTCCGGCAGCTGGACGACACGCACCTGCACTGGGTGACCAGGATCGGTGGCGTCATGCGGGAGTTCGACGCCACCATCACCGAGCAGCACCCCGACGAGCGGGTGGCGTGGAAGTCCGACAGCGGTCCCACCCACGCCGGCGTGGTCACCTTCCACCGGCTCGACGAGGACACCACCCGCGTGACGGCGCAGATGGACATAGACCCGGAGGGTTTCGCCGAGCAGGCGGCCGACAAGCTGGGTGTGCTGAGCCGGCGCGTGAAGGGCGACATGAAGCGCTTCAAGGAGTTCATCGAGGAACAGGGCCAGGAAACCGGCGCCTGGCGCGGCGACGTCTCCCGCCCGGGAGACTGAGCTGTCGCCGGCGTCATTCGGTGCGCCGGGCCCGCACGGAGTCGAGCAGGGCGCGGGCGACCTGGTTGAGCTTGACGTTCGTGCGCTGGGACTCCGTGACCAGCGTGACGAAGGCGTCGTCGGCGGTGCACCCGTGCAACGCCATCAGCACGCCCTTCGCCTGGTCGATCTCCGCGCGGGACGTGAGGGCGAGCGCCAGCTGGCTCACCGTCCGCTGGGAGCGGAGCGCGGTGGTGATCGCCTGGGCCGCCGCGGTGGCGTACAGGCACAGCAGGCCCTCGTCGAACGGGTCGAAGGGCGCCGCGGTGCGGGTGTAGGTGTTCAGTGAGGCCACCAGGTCGTCGGCGATCAGGGGCACCGACAGGTAGGCGCGGACGCCCCTCCGCTCGGCCGCGGCGGTGAACTCCGGCCACCGCGCGGCCTGCTCCCCCAGCGCCGCGCGGACCGGGCGCCGTGTGCGGGCGGCCAGCAGGCACGGGCCCCGGTCGGCCGTGTACTGCCGGACGTCGACGTCGACCATGTCCTCGTCGGTCCACGCGGCCGTGCGGGGTTTCCCGTTCGCCAGCACGGTGACGGTCACCGCGTCGGCACCCGCGACCGCGTGCGTCGCGGTGACCGCGATCCGTGCCAGGACGTCGTCCAACCGCTCCTCCGTGGCGAGGATCTGCCGCAGGCCACGCACTGCCTCGATCGTGGCGTCCAACCGTCTCAACGGGTCCGGACGTCCGGTGGCCACTTCGCTCCCTCTCGTCGCGACGTCAGGGGTCGGTCCCGCCGGCTGTCTGGCTCAACCCGCGGGACCTGGCCGTGACCGTGCCCGGGACACGGCCACGACCTGTCGCAGAAATACCCCCGAGAGCGGCGTGTGCACCTCGCCTCACACAGGTGGGCTAGTTCGGCCTCACCGTCGGCACGCCCGGGTCCACGCCGGACCGGCCCAGGGTGCGGTCGTAGATGGCTCGCCAGGTGCCGTCGTTCAGCGCGGCCTTCAGGATGTCGTTGACCCGGTCGCGCAGGGGTTTGTCGTCGTGGGCGAGGGCGATGCCGTACTCGACGGAGGTGGTCGACACGGGGTTCAGGTCCAGCAGGTCCGGTCGCTCGGCGGCGAAGCCCGTCAGGGCTATCTCGTCGGAGTAGATCGCGTCGACGCGGTGGTTGAGCAGCCAGTCGACGCAGTTCTCCCCGAGCAGCCCCGTCTCCACATCGGACTGCTCGACCAGCCCGGAGTTCAGGAGCTCCTCGGCGGACGTCGAGTACTTCGCCGCGCACACCTTGTGCCCGCGCATCGACGTCGCCCCGATCGACTCGCCGGCGCGCACCAGCAGGCCCGGCCCGCTGGTCAGGTACGGCCCGGCGAAGCTCACCTCGCGCCTGTTCTCCTCGGTGATCGGGTACGCGGCGACGACCATGTCCACCGCGCGGGAGGTGAGGTACTCGTCGCGGTCGTACTCGTCGACGGGGACGTACATGACCTTGTCCTCGCCGTAGCCCAGCTTCGCCGCGACCAGGCGGGCGATCTCGACGTCGAAGCCGCTCCAGTTCTCGCTCACGCCGTCCTGGACGCCGATGCCCGGCTGGTCCGCGAACACCCCGATCACGATCGTGCCGCGGGCGGCCATCCGGTCCAGGGCCGAGGCGCCGGTGTCGTCCGGCCTGGCCAGCCAGGCGACCACCGCGATGCCGAGGGCGATCACCACGGTGAGCGCGATCGCCACCCGGCGCCACCCCGCGGACGGGGCGGCCGGGGCGGCCGGCGTGACCGGCCGGGTGGGTCCCGTGTCCGGGGCCAGCGACGCGAGGGCCTCGGCGGCGGTGAGCCTCGTGGCGGGGTCCTTGCGCAGCAGGCCGGCGATCAGCGGGCCGAGTGCCCGGGCGCCCGCGGCGGGTCCTGGGTGAGCACGGCGGCCAGCACCGACTGGGTGTCCTCGCGCCGGAACGGCGACTCCCCGGTGACCGCGAAGTGCAGCGTGACGCCCAGTGCCCACAGGTCGCTCGGCGGGCCGGCGCCCTGGCCGTTGATCCGCTCCGGGGCGAGGTACTGCGGCGAGCCGATCACCTGGTTGGTGGCGGTGAGCGAGGTGGCGCCGTCGACCGCGGCGATGCCGAAGTCGGTGAGCACCACCCGGTCCTCGTCGAGCAGCACGTTGGCCGGCTTGACGTCGCGGTGCAGGACGCCCTGCCGGTGGATGTTGGCGAGCGCGGCGAGCAGCTGGCGCGCGATGCCGACGGCCACGTCGTCACGCAGCGGCCCGTCCCGTTCGACGACGTCCGCGAGCGAGGGGCCCTCGACCAGTTCCATCACGATCCACGGCCGCCCGAGCTCGAGGGCCACGTCGTAGACGGTGACGATGTTGGGGTGGCGCAGGCGGGCGCTCGTCCGCGCCTCGCGGAGGGTGCGCTGGAACGCGGGCGCCGACTCCTCGACGGCGTCGAGCAGCGTCACCTCCTTGATCGCGACCGTCCGTTCGAGGAACTCGTCCTCGGCCCGCCACACGGTGCCCATGCCACCGCTGCCGATGCGGGCACGCAGCCGGTACCGCCCGGCGACGAGCCGGCCATCGCGATCAAGCATGTGAGAACGATACGCAACCACGGCGGCGCCAAGGACGATCCACACCCCACCCCAGCAGGCCACCGCTGCCCGCGTCGGTGGACTGGGCCGCGGGGCCGGCGCCTTTACAGATCTCCCTACTATCAAGCATAGTGCGCGATCATGTCGTCCACTCTCGGACCTGACCGGCCCGCCAGCTCCGGGACCCGGCCGCTGGTTCTGGCCGGCGCGGCGAGTGCCGTCGGAATCGCGTTGCTGGTCATGCTGTTGACGCGCACGCCGTGGTGGTCGGCCATCGGGCTGCCGGACGCCGGCGAGGTCACCCGCAACGGGGTCGCCGTGGTCAAGGTGCTCGTGAACGTGGCGGCGGTGGTGTGCGTCGGTTCGCTGCTGGCGGCGGCGTTCCTGCTCCCCCGGCAACGGGACGACCTCGTCGGCGCCGACGGCCGGGCGTCGCTGCGCACGGCGGCGGTCGCGGCGTCGGCGTGGCTGGTCGCGAGCCTCGCCGCGGTCGTGTTCACCACCGCGGACAGCGTCGGCGCCCCGGCCGGTGACCTGGTGCTGTCACCGCGGCGGCTGCTCGTGGCGATGAACGCGCTGGAGCAGGCGAAGGCGTGGCTGGTCACCGCGGTGGTCGTGCTCGTGGTCCTGTGGGGCTGCCAGCGGGCCGCGACCTGGACACGCACGGCCGGGCTGTTCGCCCTGTCGCTGTTCGCGCTGCTGCCGGTCGCGGTCACCGGCCACTCCGCGAGCGGCGGCTCCCACGACCTCGCCACCAGCAGCCTGATCTTCCACCTCCTCGCCGCGACGCTGTGGATCGGCGGGCTGGTCGCGGTGCTCGCCCTCGGGTACCGCGGCGGCCGGCACCTCCTCACCGCGGTGCGGCGGTTCTCCCGGCTGGCACTGGTGTGCTGGGTGGTCATGGCCGTCTCCGGCGGGGTCAACGCGTGGGTGCGGATGTCCCCGGTCGACCTGTTCACCACGATCTACGGCTGGCTGGTGCTGGCCAAGGTCGCCGCGCTGGGTGTGCTCGGCGTGTTCGGCCACCGGCACCGCGAGCACACCATCCATGCCCTGACGTGGCACCAGAACCGCCGGCCGCTGGTCAGGCTGGCGGCGGTCGAGGTCCTCGTCATGTTCGTCACCATCGGCGTCGCGACCGCGCTGGGCCGCACCCCTCCCCCGCCCCGCGCCGCACTGCTGCCGTCCTCTGTGGAGATCCTGATCGGCTACGACCTCGCCGGCCCGCCGACGCTTGCGCGGCAACTGTTCGACTGGCGTCTCGACCTGGTCTTCGGCACCGCGGCCGTCGTGCTCGCCGCCGCGTACCTGGTGGGGGTGCGGCGGCTCGGCCGGCGGTGGCCGGTCGGCCGGACGGTGGCGTGGCTCGCGGGGTGCGTCGTGGTGCTGTTCGCGACGTCGTCCGGGGTCGGCCGGTACGGGCCCGCGGTGTTCAGTGTCCACATGGCACAGCAGGTGCTGCTCGCTGTGGTGGCGCCGGTGTTGCTGGTCCGCGGTGCGCCCTTTCTGTTGGTGCTGCGGGCGTCCCGGCGGGACGGCGCGCCGCGGGAGTGGCTGACCGCGCTGCTGCGGTCCCGTGCCTGCCGGCTGCTCACCCGTCCCGCCGTGGGGTTCGCGTTGCTCGTCGCGCCGATGGTCCTGCTCTACGGCGCCGGCGTCTTCACGTCCCTGGTCGGCAGTCGCTGGGCGCACCTGGCGATGAACGCGTACTTCCTCGGTGCCGGCTGTCTGTTGTTCTGGCCGGTCATCGGGCCCGACCCGGTGCCGCGGCGCCCATCGCCGGCGGGTCGGGTGGGTGTGCTGGTGGCGCTGCTGGCGGTGTTCGCCGGGCTGGCACTGGTCGTGACGGGCCTGCACACCGTCCTCGGCGAGGGGTTCTACTGGTCGCTGGCGCTGCCGTGGACCGGGGACCTGCTCGCCGACCAGCGACTCGGCGCCACGGTCCTGTGGATCGGCGGTGACGTGTCCGTGCTCGCGGTCCTGGCCGCGCTGCTCGCCCGGCGGAAAGTCCGCGGAAACCTGAACGAGAACCCGCCGTCATCCGTGTGGTAGGTATGCCGCGCACGCTGATCCCCCTGCTCGCCATGACCGCCGCGCTGGCCGCCGGCTGCGGCACGCCGGCCGACTCGGCAAGTACCCGCGCACAGGACACCACCGAGGTACCCACCACGACGCCCCCGTCCCAGGGTCCGAGCGTGCCGTCGAAGCCCTACACCGTCGAGGAACTCGCCGCGACCGTCGGCTGCACACCCGAGTTCCAGGGCAAGGCCGCCGACTTCCGCAAGGCGCTCTGCCACACCGACGGCATCGACTACCTCCTGCTCGACTTCGCCGCCGCCGACGGGCAACGCGCCTGGCTCGACACCGCCACGATGTACGGCGGCGTCTACCTGGTGGGCGAGCGCTGGGTCCTGTCCGCCAGCACCAGGGACCGCATGGTCGAGCTCGGCAGGACGCTCGGCGGCGCCATCGAGGAGAGCCCCATGAACGGCAACGGCGGCCGCTGACCCACTCCGAGGCCGTTCACGGGTGCAGTGGGTACTCCATCGACACGCCGTCGAGGGTGACGCCGTTGGGCATGGGGATGCTGGCGCGCGCCACCTCGCGGAAGCCGAAGGACCGGTAGAGCGGCACGCCCGGCAGGGTCGCCATCAGGACCAGCGCGCTGAAGCCCTCGTCGCGGGCGGCCTGCTCGCACCTGGCGAGGATCGCCCGCCCGAGGCCGCGGCGGGTCCAGTCGCCGTGGACGAACATCGCGCGGACCCGGGCGGCCTCGGTGGCGGGGTCCAGCAGGCGGTCGTCGGTCGGCGCGGCACCGGAGCCGGTGTAGAGCTTGTCCCGCCTGCTCCAGCCGCCACAGGCGACGATCCGCCCGTCCGCCTCGTGGACGAAGTAGGTGCCGTCGTCGATCAGCACGGTGTCGGGCTCGGTCAGGTACCGCGCGGCGGCCGCCGTCTCCCGCTCGTCGTGGAACAGGGGGAACAGCTCCAGCACGGACTGCCGCATGAGCGCACCGATCTCCGGCACGTCGGCTCGCGCGGCGTTACGCAGCACCGGGGTCACTCGCACCTCCGCCTGTCTTTTGCGACGATCATGCCAGACCCGGGCGGCGTGCCAAGATTCCCGCAGTGACCCACCCGCCGGCGGCGACGCCACCACCTCCGGCGGTACCTGTCCGGCGAGCTTGCCGTCGCCCCAGACGAATGGCCGCAACCGTCATCGGTGACGTCGCGGTGACCGGTTCGAAGGGTTACCGGGACCGGTTCAGGAGTCGTCCGCGCTCATCCACCGGCTTCCACTCGTCCTGGAAGTCCTCGTTGTTGCCGACGGTCTTGCCCGGCAGGAAAACACGTCGGTGGCCGCCGTGTGGGTTGCTGACGTCGGATCCGTTGTACCGCTCATCCAGTGGATCCGAGGCGAGTTGGTAGCGAGTGTCGGAACTGAGGCGGCAGCGGCCCTCCGGGGACCTGTTGTCCAGACTGGCATGCACGAGGTCCGGGCCGAAGACCAGAATGTCACCGGCCTCGAAGTCGGCCGTGAGCCACCGACCGCCCAGGCGCCGCCGCAGGCCGACGGGGTCGTGGCTGAGCCAGCCGATCTTCTCGCGGTCCGCGTCACGCATCCCGTAGGACCGCCGAAGTTGCTCGTTCTTGTGGCTTCCCTCCAGCACCATGATCGGACCGTTGGACATCGGCACGTCGCCCAGGGGAATCCAGGCGGACCAGACGTTGCGCGTTCCCCGGGTGATGTAGGGACCGTCACAGTGAATTCCGGTGGATTCGTTGAGCCGCATGAACCGCGGCCATCGGAAGTCGAAGGCCCGCGCCGGACCGCCCAGGAAAGCGGAGAAGAACTCGAGCAGTCTGGGTGCCACGACGACGTTGGAGTAGGCGAGGCCGCGACGCAGGCTCTCGGTGAAGGCCAGGAGGTTGACCTGGTCTATGTAGCTCTCCTCGGACAGGATGCCGTCCATGAGCGGGTGCTCGATGGAGTCGATCTCACCGACGATCGCGAACTTGTAGAGAATCTCCTCGCGCGCGGCGAGCACGGTGTCCCGGTCGAAGAATCCCCGTAGAAAAAGGTATCCGTCCTCGTTCATCCGCTCTCGAAGTGAGTCCACGGACCCCACCAGGCGGCCCGAGTCGTCAAGCTCCCCGAACTCGTCGGGGCCGGTCTCGAGCGTCATACCGTTCGAGGTCAGTTGCGCAATGGCTGAGAGTAGTTTGGGCATGGGCTTCCCGTTCTCGTGCAGAAATCAGGTTGTCTCACAGGCGAGCGATCAGCGGCAGCACCTCGTTGGCGATCTCGTGCAGTACCCCCTCGTGTCCACTGTAGATACCGCTTTCCCGTGGCCAGTGGACAACCAGATGCGACATTCCGACTTCGGCGTACTGTTCGGCTATCCGGAGGCAGGACTTCGCCGACCGCAGGGGATCGCCGCACATCGGTGTCGCGATCATCACCCGCTCCATGGCGCGGAAGTCGCGCCCGCTCGCGTCGCAGATCCGCCTGAGCTCCTTGACCTGCTCCGCCACCACCGCGAGGCATTCCTGGGCCGTGTGCCCACCGAGCCAGTTCGCCGGGCCAGCGGTGATCCACGCGTCACCGTACCGAGCGGCGAGGCGCAGACCCGCCTTCCCGGAGGCGGCGACCGCCAGCGGAAGCCGCGGCTTCTGCACACTGCCCGGAATCATCCTGGCTTCTTTGGCACGGTAGTAACTACCTTCCCAGGAGACGACGGGACTGTTCAGCAGTTGATCAGTCAGTTCGACGAACTCCGCGAACCGCGCGCCGCGTTCGGCGGGCGACAACGGATCTCCGCCGAGGACTTCCGCGTCTCCGGCACTCGGCGCCCCCGAGCCGACGCCGAGTACGAAACGACCACCTGAGATGTCGTCGATCGCGACGGCCTCCTTCGCCAGCACAACCGGGTGGCGGAAGTTGGGCGAGGCGACCATCAGGCCGATCCGTATCCGCTGGGTCACGGCGGCGGCCGCGGACAGCACCGGCACCGCGGCGAACCAGGGACTGTCCCGCAGACCACGCCACCACACGTGGTCATAGGTCCAGGCGGAGTCGAAACCCAGGAACTCCACGGCACGCCAACGCCGGGCATTGTCTCGCCACGTCTTCTCCGGGACTATCAGAATGCCGAGGCGCATTCTTCCTCCGTTGTGGAAACGGTCCACCACGGGCCGGGCCCGGTGCTGGACGACATCGGATCGGCCGGATCGTTGCCACGGACCTTGATGCCCATCTTCTGTCCCAGCAGCGCGATGGCATCACGCAGTTGGGCGTCCAGTCCCATGCGGTCGGTTCCCCAGCCGTACGCGTAGCCGGCGCGGCCCGCCTCGCTCAACGGCAACCGTGCCCGTTGCCCAGGGCCGAGCTGCTGGTTGACCACCTTGACGTCCGGGAATCCCGGCACGACCTCCGCCGGCGGCACGAACCGGTGGACATGTCCCTCTCCCACCAGGTAACGGGCCTGGGCGTAGGGTGCCACGGGCCGAGGAACCGCCGAGACGGCGGGTTTCTCGCCCAACGCGACAAGTGCCTGCGCCACGTACAGGTCCACCCCGCTGACCACCACCGTGAGCTCGGGCACCAGCGCTCCTCCCGGGCGCAACCCGACCTCGACCGTCGTCCAGCGGTCGCCATCGATCTTGAACTCGGCGTGCACGATGCCGTCACCTACGTCCAGGGCGGAGACGACCTGGTGGATCATCTCGGTGGCCGTCTCGAGATCCGGGTTCACGGTGGCGTAGCTCGAGGACGTGCAGAGAAAGCCGACAGTCCGCATGTGTTCGCAGTCGACGGACGAGACGAACCCCGGCTTGCCGTCGCTCACCACGGCATCGACGCAGACCTCGCGTCCCGACAGGAACTCCTCGATGATGGCCGTCCCGGAGGGCGACACCGAGCGCACGACCGGCCAGTGCCGAGCAGCTTCTGCTCCCGTTTCGACGCGTAGCGCGCCGGCGCCGCCCGCCGTGTCGACCGGCTTGATCACCGCCACGGCCGGGCCGTCCGCGTAGAAGGCGTCCAGGTCGTCCTTGCCGGTGACCCGTCGCCATCTGGGGACGCGCATGCCCGCCCGTTGACACAGTGAACGTTGCACGGCCTTTGACCGAGCCGCCGTGCCCGCGGTCACTCCCGCACCGGGCAGACCGAGTTCGTCCGCCACCACCGCCACGGTGCGTTGCGAGTCGTCCGTCAACGTCGTGATGCCGTCGCAGGAGCGGGCGAGTCTGCGGATCTCGTCGACGTCCACGCGGTCGTCGCGCGGGTCGAGCGCGTGGAACTCGGCCGCGAGGTTCTCGTACCGCTCCTGCGCGTGGCCGTCCACCAGAACGATCTCCAGGCCCAGCTGCCGCCACGCGCCGAAGGCGGCCGCGCGCATCGGGCTGGCACCCAGCACGAGCAGCCGTGCCGCGCCACCGGTCCTTCCCGGGCCGACCATCTGGTCACCTACCTGTTCGACGTTCGGGCTAGCGTGAGGTCAGCGCGTGCGACTCGAGCCACCGCACCCAGTCCTGGACATCCGACTTCCCGCTGGCGACAGCGATCTCCCGCAGCCAGTTGAAGATGTCGAGGACGTCCAGCTCGGCGACGAAGTACCGCTTGATGAGCATGGCCAGCACGTCCATGAGGTTCGCCGAGTCCGCGATCCGTGCCAGCGCAAGAAAAGCATCGTGCTCGCCGGGTGCCAGCGGCCGACGGGGGACGATCGACGCCGCCGGCATCTCCAGTGGGCCGTCCGGTTTCTCCCGGAGCACCGACGACGGCTCGGGTGCCGCGAAGTCCAGCAACAGGTGGGTCCGGTTCACGTCCGAGAAGTTGGCGATACTGTGGATCTTCGTGGCGTCGAGGAACCACACCTCACCTCGCCGCATCCGGTAGATGGTCTCGGCCTCGGACGCGTAGGCCGTCTCGGCGGTCACGAGCGGGACGTGGATCCGGACGAGGGTCGACCGCAGCTCGACGTAGTCGCGATGGGGTACCACCACGCTGCCCGGTGCCAGCCGCGTGAGGCGGGCGAACTTCAGGTTCTCGAGGTCGAAGTGCGTGGCCATGAGCTCTTCGAGATAAGCCAGCTTCCGACCCTGTTCGGTCATCTGCGGGGGGCCCGAGTAGTCCCGGATCTGCGCGTCCCTGCCGTCCCCGGTGGCGTTCCACAGGATGCAGGTGCGCCACGATCCGCAGACGAACTCACCGTATGAGTCGACGAAACCGAACGGCTCCACCTGTTCCAGATCTGCGGCTGCCCGCGCCGGGTCGACCGGGACCGCACCGAGCAAACAGGACGATGGCATTGTGAGATCTCCCTATGAGGCGGTCCGGCTGACGGGACCAGCATGCTGACTTCGGATACGCGCGCGATACGTGGCGGATACCTCTGCCGTGTGGTCGGCCACGCCGTTGGGCGGCGGCTGGCGCAAACCCTCGTACTCCAGGCGTTCACGCGCGTAGGCGTGGAGCACCGTCGGCAGCCAGAACGTGGGAGTTCCCCCGGCGGTCACGGCGGTGTTCAGCAACCCCTCGGAGACCAGGCCTTCCAGCTGCCGGTCGGTGGCGTGTGGCGGCATCCCGATCGCCTGGCCGACCGCCACGGCCGTGATGGGCCCGGTGGGAAACAGGCCGAGGGCGCGGAAGCACAGACGTGCCCCGAGATCGAGGAACCGGTAGCTGGTCTCGAACGTCGCGCGGATGGAGGTCCCGCCGAAGCTGAGCTCATCCAGGACCCGGTCGTCCAGCCGGTTCGCGAGGACCTCCAGGGGATGTCCGGACCGGGCCGACAGCCTGGCCGCGGCGATCTCGATCGCGGACGGCAGGCGGCCGCATGCCTCCGCGATGTGCCTGGCCGCGGCCGGTTCGTTGTCGAGGCGTTCGCGGCCGATCATGTTGCCCAGCATTTCCAGGGCCGCGTCGCTGGTCAGCGGACCGGGAGACAGTCGAAGGTCGGCCTGGACCCGGGGCAGGCGCCGGCGGCTGACCACCATCACCAGGCTCCGGCCCGGTCCTGGGATCAACGGCAGTACCTGGTGCGGGTCCGACGCGTTGTCGAGCAGGACGAGCATTCTGCGTTCGAAGAGCAGCGAGCGGAACAGTGACCGGCGGTTCTCCGCACCGTCGGGGAGGGCGTCCTGGGCGATCCCGAACGCTCCCAGTGCGATCCCCATCGCCTCCGCGGGATCCACCGGGCTCTCGGTCATGCCACGCAGGTCGATGTAGAGCTCGCCCTCCGGAAGACGGGCGAGAATCCGCCTGGCGGCGCTGACGGCCATAGCCGTCTTCCCCACGCCGGGCAGACCCGACACCAGCACGACCGGAACGTGCTCGACGGCCCCGGAGGCGACTCGTGCCGCCAGCGTCTCGATGGCGCTCAGAGCGTCCTCGCGGTCGACGAAGTCCGGGGGTTCCCGCGGCAGTTGGTGCGGTGCCACAGTGCACACAGGACACGGGCCGTGGTTCGGCCGAGGCGGACCGATGACCTCCTCGCCGTGCAACATCCCGGTCTGCAGACGACGCAGTTCCGGGCCCGGCTCGATGCCCAGCTCCTGGACGAAGGTGTCCCGTGCCTCGTCGATCGCCGCGAGCGCCGCACCGGTGCGTCCGCTCAGCGCGAGTGCCGTCACCAGCAGGCACCGCAGGCCCTCGTCCAGCGGGCGTTCGCCGATGAGCTCACGCAAGGGCGCGACCAGCTCACCGGACTCCCCCAACGCGAGCCGCACCGAGAACCAGTCCACCTGCGCCTGCCACCAGTGTTCCTTCAGCGCAAGGGTTTTGGCCCGCATCGTCCGGCTCAGGTGGAGCCCGGACAGTGGTGCGCCGCGCCACAGGCCGAGCGCCTCGCCGAGCAGCGCGGCGGCGGCCTCGTGGTGCCCGAGCTGGTGGGCCCGGCGGCCCTCGTTCGCCAGCCGCAGGAAGCGGGTCATGTCGAGGTCCTCTGGCTCGACGACCAGACGGTAGCCGCCGGGATGGCTCTCCAACACGCTCCGGCCGGAGCCGGAACCCAGCAGGGACCGCAGTTGGTGGACGTAGGTCCGCACGTTCTCGACCGCCGAGCGCGGAGGGTTGTCCGGCCACATGTCGTCGACGATCCGCTCCACCGGCACGACCTGGCCGGGATACATCAACAGGATCGCGAGCAGGGCGCGGGTTCTCTTGCCGCGGATCCGAGAGGGACCCGCGGCTGTCACGAACTCCAACGGCCCCAGGACGTAGTACTTCATGCACTCCCCCATACTTCGGTCCCCTGCCTGGCCGGCCGACGTGCCGTCATCCCACGGAACCACGTCAGCCGGATCTGGCGCGCCGCGGATCGTCCGCGGCAAGCTTCCTCAGCCGGGAACGGTCGATCTTCCCGTTGGTGTTGAGGGGAAGCTCGGCCATGTAGCCCACCTGTGCGGGCACCATGTAGGGCGGAAGCTGCTCGCGGCAGTGAGCCATGAGCGCCTGTTCCGGAACGGGACTCCCGGTGTACAGGGCGTTCAGGACCGTCCCTGCGGTCTCGTCGTCAGCCGGGACCACGACCGCTTCGTGCACCGCTGGGTGCTGCCGCAGCACGCTCTCGATCTCGTCGGGCTCGACCCGGTGTCCACTGATCTTCACCTGGTCATCAATCCGTCCGAGGTGGACCAGTTCCCCGTCCTGCCAGCAGACCAGGTCACCCGTCCGGTACCAGTCCGTCTCCGTCGGCACACTGGTGGAACCACGCGTGCGGACGAAGCGGTGGCGGTTGTCCGCAGGGTCGAGGTATCCCGCGAAACGCTGCGACCCGCGTACGCACAACTCGCCCTTCCGCGCCCACTCACCGTCCTCGCCGAGCAGCACGGCCTCCAGGTGTGGATAGAGCCGTCCGATGGGCAGGGTGCCGTTGGGCGTGCGGGGCCACTGGCCGACGTCCGCGGGCAGTCGGTAGCCGGTGCACGTGACGGTCAGCTCGGTCGGCCCGTAGAGGTTCTCGATGGTGCTGCCGGGTGCCGCCGCCGCCCATTCCCGGGCCTGTTCGCGGGTGAGGCGCTCACCCGCGAACAGGCTCCACCGCAGGTTGGGCATGCTTGCGGGGCGGAGACCACGGAGCCGGCCGGCGAGGGAGATCACGGAAGGAACGGAGAACCAGTGGCTGATCCGGCGCTCCTCGACGAAGCGGGCCGGTGTCAGGATCTCCTCCGGCCGCGGTACGACGAGTGCGCCACCGCCGTACCAGGTGACGGCCATGTCGAAGACCGACGGATCGAACGTGAGGTCAAAGGTCTGGGACAGCCTGCTGCCCGGCGCGACGGCGTAACGCCGCGCGCAGTAGGGCACGTAGTCGGCGAGTTGCGCGTGCTGGATGGGCACGCCTTTGGGGCGGCCGGTGGAGCCCGAGGTGAACAGGATGTAGGCGACTTCGGCGGGATCGGGCGCGGGTGGGGCGCCGCTGGTGTCCGCCGGGGTGACGTGCCGCCACCAGTCCTGGTCGGACAGACGGACGGTCGCGGCCGAGGTTCTCGGTAGCGCACCGCCTCCCGTACCGTCGACGACGATCACATCGACTCCGGCTGCCGCGCAGATGGTCCCGTTCCGGGCGGGCGGGTTCGCGGGGTTCAGCGGCACCACAGGAGCTCCGGACCGCATGGCGGCCAGGTAGCCCGCGTACGCCGCAACGCTGCGAGAGCAGCACAGGCCGACCGCGGTGGGTTTTCCGCCGGCGGCGTTGACGATCTCCGTGGCGAGCCGGACGGCCAGACCGTCCAGGACGGCGTAACTGATGCGGGCGTTGCCGACTTCGAGGGCCGTCAGGTCCGGATACCGGCGCGCGGTGCGCCGGAACCACGAGTAGATGCCGACTTCCTGCTCGGGCGAGGCGTTCACGACAAGCTCCGTTCGATCGCGCCGGAGAATAGGCGGCACAGGCCGGCCAGGTCGGCCAGGTCGGCGGCCGAAGCCTCGGGCGGGAGCGGTACGCCCAGCCGGGTCTCGATCCGGTCGACGATCTCCACGAGCCGGAACGAGTCGAACCCCGCCAGGGTGCGCAGCGATGTCGTGAGGTCGATCGTGCTGGCGTCGATTCGAAGGCTGACACCGAACGCCTCACGCACGACGTCCTCAACGGCCGCGGTGTCGGCCGTGCGGAAGGTCCTTCCCAGCTCCAGCATGAGCGCGGCGTCGGAGCGCAGCAACCGCGCCATGTCGTCGACGAGCCCGACGTTCGGGGGCGCACCACGACGCGACCGGCGGCTGGCCAGGTAGCTCTGGCCGGCCAGCTGCCGCCACTGCTCCACCACGGCTCGGACCGTGGCGGAAGCTTCGTGGTCGCCGAGCCACGCGGTGTACAGCAGCCGTTCCCGGCAGAGGTGCCAGATGTCGAGCAGCAGTCGGTCCATGCCCTCTCGCGTGGCCATGGCCGCCCTCGCGGTGTCGATGTAGGCGTCGATGTCCGGGCCGGCCGCCTCGGCGGCCATCGCGTTCTCACGCATCACCGCTGCCCGGCTCATCCGACGCGGCACGCCGGTCGCCTCCACTCGGATCGCCTCCGCCTGACCGTCGACGGCCCGATCGAAGTCGGCCGGGGACAGCGTCCACGCCTGGGGGCGGGCCTTGCCCCACTCGGTGTCGGCGTAGTAGGCGTCGACCACGGTGTACCCGCTGCCCGCTCGTTCCAGCAGGAAGGTGTGCGGCATCTTCCGGTAGCGGACGGCGGCACGCGCGTAAGGCAGCCAGCGCAGGTCGTAGGCTTCGGCGACGACGTAGACCGGCGCGTCGTCCGCCAGCCGACGCAGCTCCGCCGAGCTCAACGGGCCCCGTGGCTCGCTCGTCTCGAAACCGAACACGTCCCTGGCCTGTGCCATGCGCTGGACGACCGAGGACTGCACCCCGAGACGTCCGTCCGGACCACGGGTGGGGAACCGCCACTCACAGCCCAGTGCGAGGTGAGCACCGGTTCCGTGGGCCTCGTCCGCGATGGCCGCCACCGTGCACTGCATGCAGTCCAACGCATCGGCCCGAAGACCCGACAGGACCGGGTCCCACCGGGTCTTCGCACTCGACGTTGTGGTGTTCATGTGCCCAGCGTCGCTCCACCGCATACAGACCACGTACATGCGCCGCCGCGGCGCGCGGCGGCGTATTCGCCGTGTACGGCAGGCATATCGACATCCATCAGAGTGCCACGAGCGACTGACGCGGACGCCGTACCGGAGACGGCGCGAGGACCGGGAGAAGGCCAGCGTGGACGAGCAGAAGGTGCGGCAGATCATCGTGGACATGCTCGCGGCCGAGCAGAACGGAACGGACGAGGTGGCATCGCGGACCGCGCAGTCCGACGGCGAGCTGTCGCTGTCGTCCCTGGAACTGGTGCGGCTTCTCGTCAGCCTGGAGGAACGGCTCGGCATCTCACTCGACGACGCCGTGATCCTGAACGCCCGCTTCGACACGGTGGACGACATCGTCGCTCTCGTGACCAGGTCCGCCTGAGCCGTGATGGACATCGCCACCTCGTGGTACAACGTGCTTCCGGACCTGCCCTTCGAGCTTCCACCCGACCTGCCGTCGCCCCGGCGCGGGCGCGGTGGCGTCACGCTCCAGGTCCCCGTCGCCCTCGTGCGGCAGGAGATGGATCCCCGATCTCGGCTACCCATCCCGGACGAGGTCCTGGCGCGATACCGCCAGTGGCGGCCGACGCCGCTACGGCGGGCACACGCGTTCGAGCGTGCACTGGGGACCGCATGCCGGATCTACTACAAGTACGAGGGTGGCAACCTCGGCGGAAGCCACAAGCTGAACACCGCGGTCGCACAGGCTTTCTACTACCGGCAGGCAGGTACCACGTGCCTGACCGCCGGCACCGGCGCCGGGCAGTGGGGCACGGCCGTGGCCGCCGCCTGTGCCATGTTCGGGATGCGGTGCCGCGTCTACATGGTCCGGTCGAGCTATGAGGCCAAACCGTACCGGCGGATCATCATGGAGGCGCTGGGCGCGACGGTCGTGCCGAGCCCGAGTGACCGAACGGACGTGGGCCGGCGCACCCGGCACGATCCCTGCGGCAGTCTCTCCGTCGCACTGGCCGAGGCTCTCGAGGACACCGACGAGAGTGGCACTCGCTTCTGCACCGGAAGCGGCGAGACCTACTCGCTGCTGCACCAGACCGTTGTGGGACTGGAAGCCCAGGAACAGCTGGCCGCGCTCGGCGAGTCTCCCGACGTCGTCGTCGGTTCGCTCGGCGCCGGCAGCAACTTCGGCGGACTGGCGTTGCCGTTCCTGGGCGCCATGTGGAACGGCGGACCGCGGGTGCACTGTGTGTCGGTGGAGCCGTCCGCCTGTCCCAAGCTCACGAGGGGGCGTTACGCCTACGACTTCACCGACGAGTCAGGGCTGACCCCGCTGCAGAAGATGTACACCCTGGGACACCGGTTCAAGTCACCGGCCCTCCACGCCGGCGGCCTGCGGTACCACGGCACCGCGAAGTTGATCAGTGCGCTCTACCACGAGAAGCTGATCGGCGCCGCCGCCCATCCCCAGCGGGCGGTGTTCGCCAGCGGGCTGAGTTTCACGAGAAGCGAGGGGATCCTGCCCGCGCCCGAAAGCGCGCACGCCGTCCACGGCGCCGTGGTGGAGGCCCGACGCGCCGACCAGGAGAACGAGAGCCGGTCGATTCTCGTCGGCATCAGTGGGCACGGTCTGCTCGACCTGGCCGCCTACCAGTCCTACCTGGACGGCACGATGCCGGACGCGACCGCGGCCGACGAGGACATCGCGGATGCCCTCGCCAGGCTCCCCGAACAACCGACCGCGGCACCAACCTCGCTTTAGCAGATGCACCAGCAGATCAGGTGTTCGCGGCTTCCGACGTGTCGATCGCCGGCCGTGCCGGTTCGGGTGGTTGCTCACGAAGGTGCCGCACCGGCGAGAAGAGGGTCCACAACGGCGCCAGGACGGCACCGGTCACACAGACGAACAGCGCGGCTCGCAGGCCCAACGCGCCGCCGAGTGCGCCGCCGAGCAGGGCGCCCAGCGAGCCGCCCCCGTACACGAGGAATCGCTGGCCGGCTGTGACACGTCCGGCGAGCTCGTCCGGTGTGATCGCCTGGCGAAGGCTCCACTGGTGGATGTTGGCCACGGTGAAGGTGAGCGCACCGAACGCCTTCGCGACCGCCAGCAGGGCGATGACGAGCAGGCTGGGCCCGGCGGCCAGCGGAACGAGCAGGCCGGCCAGGGCCGCGAGCAGCAGGCCGGCGACGATCGCGCGACCGACGCCGAGCCGGTCACCGACGCGGCGCGCCAGTAGGGCACCCGGAATCGCCCCCAGGCCGCCGGCGACGAAGACGGCGCCGATGGTCGCCGCGTTGAGGCCGAGCTCTCGCGTCGCGTAGAGCACGTAGAGCGCGATCACACCGTTTTCGAAGATCGCGACGAAGAGGCCGGTGATGACGATCGGACGCAACAGCCGGTCACGCAGCAGCAGACGCAGCCCCTCGGCGAGTGAACGCCACAGTGGGTCCTGGGAAACCGCGTCACCTGGTCGTCTTTCGCGGTCACCGATCGACCTCAGCAGGAGTGCGGACGCGATGAAGGAGCACGCGTCGACCAACACGGCGAACGGTGCGGTAATGGTCTGGACCAGTATGCCGGCAATGCCGGGGCCCGCCGACTCGGACACCGAATAGCTGATCTGGAGCCGGCTGTTGAACGCGGTGAGCTGCTCTCGGCCGACCAGTGTCGGCACGTAGGCGTAGTGCGCCACCTCGGAGAGGACCGCGAAGGTGCCGATGCCGAAGGCCACGACGCACAGCTGGGAAAAGTACGGCCCCCCGAACGGCACGGTCGCCGGAATGGTGAGTAGCAGGGCTGCGGCACCGATGTCGGTGGCGATCAGGATGGGCCGGCGCCGCACCCGGTCGGCGAGCAGACCCGCCGGCATGCTGCAGAGCAGAAAGGGAAGCTGGCCCGCGGCCACCAGCACGCCCATCTGGAGCGGTGACGTGTGAAGAACTGTCGCGGCGAACAGGGGCAGCGCCAGCGTCGTGATCTCGGAGCCCAGCAACGAGACGCTCAGCGCGGCCCACAGCTTCCTGAAGTCACGGGTGAACGCCGTCGTCACGAGTAGCACCTCCTCCCACCACCGCGACTCCGCCGGACAGGATCGCGTTCCAGTCGGACGCGAGAAGCGCGTGCGAGTAGCGCCGGTAGGGCTCGCTCCAGCGCGCCGGCGCACCACGGTCGACGACGTCGACGCCGGGTTCGCCCTCCGCCGGCCCGCAGCGCACCACCACGGTCCACAATGGATGGACGGTCGCGCCGCGTTCGACCTTCACAGGGCTCGCGAGCCCCAGGTGCAGGCGATCCAGGCCGTGCTGGGCGGTGTACTCGATCGCCTGGTAGATGAGGAGGTTGAAGTACGCGAAGGTACCGGTGGTCCTGCCGTAGTCGAGGCCGACCATCCGGCTGAAGAGAGTGTTCCGCCACACGTAGTTGACCGCGCAGGCCACCAGCTCACCGTTGCCGCGACGACAGGTGAAGACCGCCTCACGGTGCCCCACCTGCTCGGCCTGCCGGCGCAGCAGGCGCCTGACCAGGAAGTCAGGTGTGGTCTGCCCGTGTCGCTCCTCGACCTTGCTGACCAGGTACGCCACCTCAGAAAGGCAGTCGGTCAACGGAACAACCTCCACGCGCCACCCCGTCTCGGCGAAGATCCGCCGCTCCCGGCGGATCTTGGCACGGAGCTTGGCCGTGGCACGGCGCAGGTACGCGTCGACACCCGCGCCCACCCCGTCGATGACGGCCTCGCCGTCGTCGAAGGACGCGGTGACACGAACGACGCGGCCGAGACGCTCCACAGTAGATGTGGGCACGTAGAACAGGCCGATCCCGGCCACGCCGCGGTCGGCGGCCATGCCGAGCGCCGTCCGCACCAGCCGCGCGGTGACCCGGTCCTGGTCCGCCGCCGGTAACCACCTCGCGACCGGCACGTCACCGCGGTAACAGCGGCGGGTGCCGGCGACCAGGTAGTCACCCGCCACGCCGAGAAGCGCACGGAGACGTTCGGGTTGGTAGAAGGAGCTTCCCTCGTGCTCCACCTGGTAGACGGGCAGCGTGCCCACGAGTCGACCGGCCGACGACGCCAGCAGGTATCGCGGCCTGGCCGTGGTGTCGCGCTCGACCACGGCGAGCCATTCCCGGGACAGGTAGAAGTCGTCGACGCCGGCCAGCGCGTTCCAGGTCTCGGCAGGGACGTCGTGGATCGACGTCACCACGTCCACGTCGACGTCGGTCGGGACCGCCGTCTCCGGCCGCGCCCTCATACCGGGGACGGCGTTGTGGCCGCCGAGTTCGCCAGGATCTCGGGGAGCGCCGCGACGAACTCGTCCGCCTCGGCGGCGGTGAGGATCAGCGGTGGTGCCAACCGCACCGCGTGCGGTCGGACCGGACTCACGAGAAAACCGGCCCGCGCCGCGGCTTCGCCGAACGCCACGCCCAGCGGCGCGGACAGCACGATCGCGCGCCAGAGACCGCGACCGCGGACTCCTTCGACCAGCGGGTGGGCGAGTTCCTCGATGCCCTTTGCCAGCGCGTCGCCGACCGCGACCGCGTTGCGCATCAGCTCGTCGCGTTCGATCACGTCGAGCACCGTGAGCGCCGCCGCGCACGCGACCGGATTCCCACCGAAGGTGCTGCCGTGGTGCCCCACGAGCAATCCGTTGGCGTACTCACCGATGCCGATGCAGGCACCGACAGGTAGCCCACCACCCAGTCCCTTCGACAGGGTCATCACATCGGGCAGCACGCCCTCGTGCTGGTGCGCGAACCAGCGACCCGTACGGCCGATGCCGCTCTGCACCTCGTCGAGTACGAACAGGGCGCCGGCCTCGGCGCAGATCTCCCGCACGGCGCGGAGATAGCCGCCCGGTGGGCTGATCACGCCCGCCTCTCCCTGGATCGGCTCGAGGAAGACGGCCGAGGTGTCCGCGTCGACGGCGGCCGCCAACGCGGCCTGGTCGCCGTAGGGGACGAACCGGACGTCGAAGACGTAGGGTGCATACGCCTGCCGCACCGAAGGCACCCCTGCCAGTGCCAGGGACCCCATGGTTCGGCCGTGGAACCCCTCCTCGGCCGCGACGATCACGGGCCTGTCGGGTCGTTGCCGGCGCACGAGCTTCAGCGCGGCTTCGTTCGCCTCCGTGCCGGAGTTGCAGAAGAAGACACGCGAGTCGGTCGTTCCAGCCGGGTCCAGCAGCGTCTTGAGCCGCTCGGCGAGCTCGACCTCACGCTCGTGGAGATACTGGTTGGAGGTGTGGACCAACTCCCTGGACTGGCGCGCGATCGCCGCCACGAGGTCAGGATGGGCGTGGCCGAGCAGGCTGGCGGCGAGACCGCCGGCGAGGTCCAGGTACTCCTTCCCGTCGACGTCGGTGACGCGGCAGCCCTTGCCGGTGGCCAGCGCCACCTCGGGGGCGTAGTCGTCGTAGGTCGGCATCAGCGCCGCGTTGAACCGCCGCCGCAGGTCCTGTGTGGTGGTCATGTGACTCCTCACGGGGTCAGCCCGGCGTCCTCCGGGAGTCCGAGCATCAGGTTGGCGTTCTGGATGGCTTGGCCGGCCGCACCCTTGCCCAGGTTGTCGAGCGCGCTCATCACCACTGCTCGTCCGGCCCTCGTGTCGGCCGTCACCTGCAGCAGCGCCATGTTGGAACGGGCTACCGCGGCGGTCGTAGGCCAACGGTCCCCGCTCAGCAGGCGGACGAACGGCTCGTCGCGATAGGCGGCCGCGAGTACTTCACGCAGTTCGGCGACACCGGTGGTCCTGGCCAGCCGGATACTGCAACTGGCCAGGATGCCCCGCGGGATCGGGGCGAGCACCGGGATGAGCGACACCCTGGCCGGAGCTCCGCCGAGCCGTGTGAGCTCCTGCTCGATCTCGGGAATGGACCCGTGTTCCCCGCCCACCTGGTAGGCACGCAGTGCCCCGGCCACGGCGCTGGCAAGGTGTTCCACCGGGGCCGCCCGACCGGCTCCGGAGGTGCCCGCGAGGACCGTGATGACGATGTCGGACGGCTCGACGAGGCCGGCGGCGAGCAGCGGGGCAAGCGCGAGGATCACCGCGGTGGCATAGCAACTCGGCGTGGCGACGCGTTCGGCGGCCGCGATCCGGGACCGTGTGCCGGGTAGCTCCGGCAACCCGTACGGCCAGTTGCCCGCGTACGGTTCCCCGTAGATGCGTTCCCATTCGTCCGCGTCGGTCAGGCGATAGTCGGGACCGAGGTCGACGACCCGCACGGATGGTCGCAGTTTCGGCGCGATGTGGGCGGCCTCGCCTCGCGGCAACGCGAGGAAGACGATGTCGGCGGTCCCCAGCAGCTCGGGATCCGTCGGCTCGAACACCCGGTCGCCGAGGTGCGCGAAGTCGGTATGAAGGTCCGTGACCGGCTTGCCGACCTGTGTGGCGGCGGTCAGCGGACCGAGCGCGATGTGTGGATGTCGCTCGATGAGCCGTATCAGCTCTCCGCCGACGAATCCGCTCGCGCCGGCGACCGATGCCGTCTTACCCATCGCATTTCCTCCATCCGTGGTGATTCTGGCTCCGGCGCATACACCGGCGGTACAGGCGGTCTCACCTGGCCACCGCGTACGCCTGCTGTCCACGCGGCCCGGCGGCGGCACGAACGAAGCCGGACCCGGCCTCGAAACCGGTCATGCAGACCTTGCCCAACGAGCGTGCCGGCGCCAGCGCGATCCTGTGTCCCCGCGCGCGCAGGTCGGCGACGGTGCCCGGCTCGACGTCGTCCTCCACGACGAGCACGCCGGGCCGGCAGGAGTGTGGCGCGAACGACGACGGGAAGTGGTCGGTGTGGAACATGACGCATTCGGTCGCGGCCTGCAGCCCCAGTCCGAACTCCGTGACGGCGAGCAGGCTCTCGAGGGTCCACTGATCCTGGCGATCTCCTCCCGGCGTGCCGAACGCGAGATGCGGCGCGCCGTCCCTGAGGACGACGGTGGGACTGAGGGTGGTCCGCGGTCGCTTCCCGGGTGCCAGCGCGTTCGGATGCTCCGGTGCCCCGAGCCACATGGCCTGTCCACGGGTGCCGAGCGAGATACCCAGGCCGGGGATCACCGGCGAGCTCTTGAGCCAGCCACCGCTGGGGACGGCGGCGACCAGGTTGCCCCACCTGTCGGCGGCGGCCACGGTGCAGGTGTCCCCGGACACGGCCGTCGCGGCCAGTACCAGGTTGGGCACACCCTCGTGGATCTGCACCATCCACTCCGGTCCCGAGGACGGGTGCTCGGCCTCGACCGTCACCTCTCGCGGTCGGCGGCCACCGGGCGAACCAGCCTCCGGCAGCAGAGAGGCCCGCTCACCGATGAGCGCCCGCCGAGCTCTCGTGTACTCCGCACGAAGCAGGTCCGGCAGCGGGTCGACGCCATGGGTGGGGTCGCCGTACCACGCCTCACGATCGGCCAGGGCGAGCTTCGCCGCCTCGGTGACGACGTGGACGTACTCACCGCTGTTCAGTCCCGCCGAGACGAGGTCGAGGTCCGCCAGCAGCGCGAGCTGTTGCAGGAACACCGGCCCCTGCGACCACACTCCCGGCTTGTGCACCGTGTACACGCCGTAGTCCAGGCTGGCGGGTGTCTCGACCGTCGGCTGCCATGCCGCCATGTCGTCGCCGCGCAGCAGACCGCGGTGCCGGCGCCCGGTGGCGTCGAGCACGTCGGTGTTCCGCACGAACGCATCGATCTCCTCGGCGACGAATCCGGAGTAGAAGGCGGCGTGCGCGGCGTCGATCTGCGCGAGGCGGTCGGACGACGCGGACGAACCGATCGCCACGAGGCGCTTCATCGTGGTGGCCAGCGCCCGGTTCCGCATCCGCGAACCGGATGCCGGAACACCGTCCGCCAGGTACACGGCCCCGGACCCGAGCCAGTCGGTCTCGAACAGCGGCGCCAGCACCCCGATCGCCCGCGCAGCCTCCGGCAGCAACGGATAACCGGCGTCGGCGTAGCCGATCGCGGCGTCGAGCACCTCCGTCAGCCGCCGGGTGCCGAACTCGGCCAGCAGCCGCAGCCATCCTCCGAAGGCACCGGGAACGCAGGCGGGCAACACGCCCGAACCCGGGATCTGGTTGAGGGCGAGGTCCGCGAAAACCTGTGAGGTCGCGGCCTTCGGCATCGGTCCCTGGCCGCAGATGACCTTCACCTGGCCGGTCTGGCCCACGTGCAGCACCACTGACAGGTCACCACCGAGTCCGTTGGAGTGCGGTTCGACCACCTGGAGGACGAACCCGGCGGCCACGGCGGCGTCGAAGGCGTTGCCGCCCTGGTCGAGGACTGCCATGCCGGCACTCGATGCCAGCCAGTGGGTAGCGGCGACGGCGCCACGGCTTCCGACGAGTTCGGGCCTGCTGGTGGAGGTCAAGGTTCTCTCCTGTCCCTGCGGACTTCCGGTTTCCCGGGTGTGGTCAGCGGGCGCGGGCCCCCGTCAGGGCGTCCGCCGGTGCGAGGTGGTCGGCGGACGCGACGGGGAGTGCGATCGTGGAGCGCGCCGCATCGACGATGATGCGGGTCAGGTTCCGCGCACATTCGGCCACCTCCGCGACCGGCCTGTCTTCCGGCGCTTGCTCCCCCACCGGGAACAGGCCGTTCACCTCGACGTCCTGCACCACCGCGACCAGCCGGCGCAGCAGTTGCGCGACGATGTCCGAACGGGACACCGGGGCGCGCAGGGTCATGAAGTAGTTGTCGAACAGGAGATTCAGCAACCGCCTGTCCTGCCGGCGCACGGCGGTGCCCGCCCCGCGCAGCAGAGACACGCCGTCCGGTACGAGTTTCGCCGCGACGTGCTCGTGTACGAGCTGGTTGAGGGTCACCGCCCGGAGCAGACCGGGCGAGTACGGCGAGCGGTCGAACGGCACCAACCTACCGCGCAGCAGCGACCGCAACGGGAGGTAGTCGGGCGCCCAGCCACCGCTGAAACTCGGATGCCGCAACCGCATGCTCGGCCGGATCACCCGGTGGTAGCTCGCGCGTGGGCAGGATCCGGTGTAGAGCAGCATCGCGCTGTAGGCATCCACGTACTGGATCAGTCCGGGAATCACCGCGCTGACCGCACACCGGTGTGACACGACGTCCTTGATGAGCTGCGCGGCCAGCCGCCAGAGGACGAAACTCACCTGATGGCCGGTGATCCAGCGGAACCAGAACATCTCGTCGTCCGCCCCGTCCTGCTCGACCTCGCCGGCCGAGATACCGACCGCGCTGATCATCCGGATACGCCGGCACGTCTGCGCGAACTCCCCCGAGCGCGATCGCTTGTCCGGCAGGTCAGCCTGATCCGGATACGGCAGGGTGAGCGGCTCCAGCCCGTACGGAAACCCGCCGAATCGCCAACTCATGTCCGACGGCAGCTCCGTCAGAACCACCGTTCGATCGTACGTTTCGTGCATCACGGTCCGCCGGGAACATAGGTGAACTCGAACTCGAGGCCGTTGACGTCGTAGGCGTAGAAGCTCTGCACGCCCTCCGCGTCCACGACGATGCTCGTGGGCTGGTCGGTGCGGACGAACGAGTAGCGGCCCGACCGGTACAGCCGAATCCAGTGATCGCGCAGCTCGACGAGCTCACGGGGATTCCGGACGGACAGACAGACGTGCTGGAACTGGGTGACGCTCTCTCCCGGACCGGCCGCCGCCCTCCCCGCGCGCTCGAACAGGTGAATACGCATGTCTCCGACCACCATCTCGTGCAGTTCCCTGATTCCAGGCAGGCGGCTGCGGGTCAGGTCGGAGAAGGTCGTCAGGGCCCAGGAGTCTTGGCAGCCCAGGAACTCCTCGTACCAGGCCAACGAGTTCTTCAGGTCATTGGTCTGAACACCGATGTGGTGGAATGCCGGTGCCGGCGCAGCGCTACCCATACCGAAAAAGCCTGCTGCCGGCGGCTATGCGTGGAGTACACGGTCCATACAAACCGGGTGCCGCCGGAAAGGCAAACCTGACGTGTAGCCGCCGTGTATGTGGCGCGATCACCATGCCGGAAGCAAGTCCGTCACCCAACTCCGGGCAGCCTGAGGAGATCTTCGTGACCGCGTCGACAACAGGAGGAGGTCAGCGTTATCGGGCCTACGGACCGCGCCACCTGAAGGACATCGGCCGGCGGTACGGCCTGTCCGCGGAGATGATCGAAACCATTGACGCCGTCGCGCACGTTCTCCCGTTCCGGGTGAACGACTACGTTCTCGACAACCTCATCGACTGGCACAACGTGCCGGACGACCCCATGTTCCAGCTGTTGTTCCCCCAGGAGGGCATGCTGGACGAGGTGACGACCGCCGAACTGCGGGCGCTGGGCCGCAGAGGCTGGCCCGCCGCGGACACCCGGCGGCTCACGACGGAGATCCGCCTCGGTCTCAACCCCCACCCCTCCGGTCAGATGTACCTCAACGTGCCTGTCGCCGGTGACAGAAAGATCCCGGGACTGCAGCACAAGTATCGGGAGACGGTCCTGTACTTCCCCACGCAGGGGCAGACGTGCCACGCCTACTGCACCTACTGCTTCCGGTGGGCGCAGTTCGTACCCGACCTGGACCTCAGATTCGCCACACCGAACCCGGTGGAGCTCATCGAGTACCTGCGCCAGCACACCGAAGTGACCGACGTGCTGGTCACCGGTGGCGATCCGCTGATCATGTCCACCGAGCGGCTGAGCTCGCACATCCAACCGCTGTTGACGGTGACGTCGCTCCGAACCGTTCGCTTCGGCACCAAGGCACTGGCCTACTGGCCCGACCGTTTCACCCGGGACGCCGATTCGGACACGCTGCTGCGGCTGTTCGAGCAGATCGTCGCCTCGGGTCGCAGCTGTGCGGTGATGGCGCATGTGACCCACCCGCGCGAGCTGGACCAGACGGGTGTCGGCGAGGCGGTCCGTCGCATCCGGGACACCGGCGCACAGCTCTTCTGCCAGGCGCCACTCGTCGCCCGGGTCAACGACGACGCCGGCGTGTGGCGAGACATGTGGCAGCGGCAGCTGCGGCTGGGCGCGGTTCCCTACTACATGTTCGTCGAACGTGACACCGGGCCCCACGACTACTTCCAGGTGCCGCTGACCAGAGCGGTCCGGATTTTCCAGGACGCGTACCGCACGCTTCCCGGGCTGGCGCGGACGGTGCGGGGACCGGTCATGTCGGCCACCCCGGGCAAGGTCGTCATCGACGGGGAGTACCGGAGTGAATCGTCTCGCCGGCTCGCCCTCCGCTTCCTCCAGGCCCGGGACCCGGCCATCGTCGGGGAACCGTTCACGGCCCGCTGCGAGGCGCACGCGAGCTGGTTGACCGACCTGGACTCGTTCGAGGGGTCGCCACGGCTGCTGGACGCGTTGAAGTCCGTGCACCGGCTACCACGACTGATGAGCAGGACCACGGTATGACGACGAACCTCGAGCCGCGGACGCCGACCGGACCGGCGGCCACGCTTTCCCCCAACCTGCTGCTGAACGAGTTGGTGGCGGAAAGACGTGGGCGTGGCATCGAAACGCTGCACCTGGGTTTCGGTGAGGCACGGTTGCCCGTCGTACCCGAGCTCGCCGAGGTGCTCTCCCGTGCCACGGGCAACACCGACTATCCCCCGGTGGCCGGCACCCCCGGCGCACGGCGGTCCGTGGCCGGCTACTTCGGACGGCGACGGCTACCCACCGAACCCGAGCAGGTGGTGCTCGCCCCCGGCAGCAAACCGCTGCTCTTCGCGATTCTCGCCGCCCTCGGCGGGAACGTCTACCTACCGGCACCGTGCTGGAACAGCTACGCACCCCAGGTCGTCCTGAGTGGACACCGGCCTGTCGCGGTGCCCATCGGGGCCGAGCACGGGGGCCTACCGGATCCACGGCTCCTGGCCGAGCGGATCGCCGAGGACCGGCGGCACGGCAACACCCCGGCGGCGGTCGTCGTCAACACGCCGGACAACCCCACGGGCACGACCGTCACCCTGGATGCGCTTCACGCCCTGTGTGACGTCGTCCGCGGCTCCGGCATGGCGTTGGTCTCCGACGAGATCTACCGGGAGCTGCACCACGACGACAGCACCGAGCCGGGGCGACGGTTCACGAGCCCCGCGGAGCTGCTGCCGGAGCTGACGGTGACCTGCACCGGTTTGTCGAAGTGCCTCGCCATCGGCGGCTGGCGGATCGGAGCCGCGCGGTTCCCGCGCAGCGGGTTCGGCGACAACCTGCGTGCGAGGGTACTGGCCATCGCCAGCAACGTGTGGTCGGCCATGTCGGCGCCGATGCAGGAGGTCGCGGCCTACGCCTTCGACGAGCCGTTCGCGGTGACCGACCGGCTCCGGCGAAGTCGCCTCATGCACGGGAGCATCGCCCGCGCGTGCCATGAGCTGTGCCGCTCTCGCGGAGCAGCCGTCAGAGCACCCACAGGTGCCTTCTACGTCTACGCGGACCTCAGCTCGCGGTGCGCCGCGCTCGCCACGCACGGCGCGGTCGACTCGGCATCCCTCGCCGACGTTCTGCTGGACCGCTTCAGCGTCGCGGTGCTGGCAGGTCACCACCTCGGCGACAACCCCCGGCGGCTCGCGTTCAAGATCGCGACAACCGGCTTCGTCGGTGACACGGATGACGAACGCCTCGCCGCCCTTGCCAGTCCCCACACAGCCGCACAGCTCCCGCACGTCCAGCGCCGGCTGGACTGGCTGGACCGCGCGCTCGCCTCACTCACTCATGACGGGGGAACACCGTGACCACGATGACGATCCACCCGCGCACCGACGAGGTGGCGGAGACGGCCGGTCGCCACGCCCGCGAGAACGACGTGGCCGCCCGCTTCCCGGTGGAGGCACTGGACAAGATGCGCGAAACCGGGTTGCTCGGCTGCCTGGTGCCGTCCCGGTACGGCGGTCTGGGCGGCTCCGTGCGCGACATGTCCGACATCACGTACAGGCTCGCCAAGGGATGTGGCTCGGTCGGCATGATCTTCGCGATGCACTGCCAGCAAACCGGGGCGATAGTGGGGTACGCCGCACCGGAGCTCCGCGAGAACCTGCTGCCCCGCATCGCCGCCGGCGAGGTGTACCTGGCGTCGGTCACCACGGAGCAGAAGACCGGTGGCCACCTGCTGACCTCAGGCGCGTCGTCCTCGATCGCGGCGGAGCGGATCCGGATTGACCGGTTCGCACCGGTCTGCACCGGAGGTTCGGTCGCGGACGGTTTCCTCATCTCGATGCTGTCGCCGCGTGCGACCCGCGACACGGAGACGTCGTTGGTGTACGCCGCCCGCGACCAGCTGGACGTCGAGCCGAGAGGTGAGTGGAACTCGGTCGGGATGCGCGCCACGGCAAGCGGACCGCTGCACCTGACGGGCTCGGTGCCGTTCGAGCAGTTGGTCGGTGTCGACGGGCAGTTCCGCGAGATCGTGGTGAACGTGTTCGCGCCGCTGGGGCACATCGGCTGGGCCGCCTGCTGGCTCGGCTGCGCGGACGGCGCGCTTTCCCGTGTCGTCCAACACCTGCGTGGCGCCGGCAGCAAACTGTCCGACATCGACCGCGGGCGCCTATCGCGGATCCGGCTCCGGTCGGACGCCACCCACAGCATGTTGAACCAGTGCGTCGAGAGTTACTCGGACTCACCGGAGTCACTCACCACGGTCCCGGGGCAGCTTCTGGTCAACGGGCTGAAGGTGTTCGCGTCCGAACAGACCAGACGGATGGTCGACGAACTGATCGAGCTGGTCGGCATCAGGCACGGGTATATGACCGACTCTCCCCTGGCACTGGAACGCGCGTGGCGGGACCTGCGGTCGGCTCCGTTGAACTACAGCAACGACCGCCTGCACCAGGCCGACGGCGCGCTCGTGCTCATGGATCCGGGAACCAGCCATGTCTAGCGACCATGGAACGGTTGCGGCGACAATCGAGTCGTGTGCCGAGGCGCTGCCGACGGTGACACCGAAGGCGTACGACTGCGTGCAGTCCAATCTCGCCCTACTGGCCAACGTGTCCCGCGGTCCGGAAGCCGCCCTACGGCTCGGCAGGCATCTGGTGGTCGTCGCCCGGCCCCTCGGGAACGGCCTGTGCACGCTCGATCCCGAACCGGAGGCGGAAGTGGACCGGTGCGAGCGGCTGCTGGGCATCTCGGCCGGCCGGCGAAGCGCCGTGCCGGCCGGCCGACTGGCGGATCACGTCGTCGCGGCCCGCGGCGTCTGCTACGCCGTCGGCGACGCGTTCGACATGCCATGGCTGCCCTACCACGGGAGGGTACGCATGTCACACGGTTTCCTCGTCGGTGCCGGTCACGACGAATCAACCGCCGTCGTGGTGGACGCGTACGACAACCGAACGGAATGGGGACCGGCCGTACCAGGGTGGTGGCGACTGCCCTGGGCGGCGCTGGCGTTTCCCGTCCAGCTCTGGACACAGTGGACCGTGGTGGCGGTGCCGTCCCCGCGAAGCCAGGTCGAGCGGCGGAACGTGGCCGCCTACGTGGCGGCCCTGCGTGCACACGAGGATCGCGTCCGGTCCTGGGAACAGCTGGCCGTCGACACCTGGCTGCTCGCTCGCCGGCACCGGCTCTTCGCGCTGGCGCACGAGGACGACGCCGACCTCAGCTCACCGGCACGGGAAGCCGCGGCGAGGTGTGAAGGGCTGGCGACGGAAGTCTTCCTGGGGCTTCGTCGGGTACGACAGGGCCGGCGGGAGAGCTCCGCCGTGATTGACGAGATGGAACAGGTGCTTTCGCTGCCACTGTCACCTGCCCGCGAGGGCACCGGAGCGGCACTGTGACGACGGAGAAGGACACGACATGCTCGACCAAGGCTTTGCGGAACTACTGAGCACCTTCGTCCCGCGGGCTCGGCAACCGATCACCGACGACCTACGGCTCCGCGACGCCGGACTGGACTCCCTCCACTCGATCGACCTCCTGCTGGCGATCGAGGAGAAGTACGACATCGAGTTCCCCGCGCACCTGCTGACGGACGCGACCTTCGAAACGGCTGGCAGCCTCTGGTCGTCCGTGGCGAAGATCCTCGCCAGCGCGGCGGCGGGCACCCGGGCGGTGGATCGTCACCATGGTTGACACGAGCACCGAGCCCAAGCAGGCCAACGAACTCTGGCGCCGGCTGACGGCGACCAGCTGGATCCGGGAGCTCTACCGGGACGGGAACCCGGCACACGGCTTGAACGCCACCGTGCTGCGTGCGTTGTTCACCTATCTGGACGACAACGAGTCCGTCGGGACCACCCTCGGTATCTGCGTCCAGTCGACCACGGCCCTCCCGCTGCTGGCGGCCGCACGACGTGACGAAAGCGCGTTGGACCCGCTGTCGGTGATCGCCGACGCCGTCCTGGCCGGGAAGCAGATGGTGGGTCTGGCCGCGACCGACGACACACCGGGATCGAACCTCACCACGCTGGCCACGACCGTGACCATCGACGACGAACGGGTGATCCTGTCGGGTCGCAAGAAGTGGATCGCCAACGCGGTTTTCGCGTCGCACCTGCTCGTCCTCGCCCGCCAACGGGCCGGATCAGCCTTCACCAACTTCACCTGGGTGGTCGTCCCCACCGACGCGCCGGGCGTGACCGTGGAGGCGGTGCCGGCTCCGCTGTTCGCCGGTTCGGGAACGGGGCACGCGACGTTTCGCGACGTGACCCTGCCCCTGGCCTACCTCGGCGGGCCGGTGGGGCGCGGGCTCATCGACTTCGCCAGCCACATCTGCGTGGAACGGCTCGCCAGTGCGATGTGGGGGCACGCCATGTGCGCGCGGGTACTGCGCGAGACGGTCGACTACCTGCGACAGCGCGGTCAGGGGCCGGCGAACCTGTGGGGCAAGGAGGAGATCCGCCGGCGGATCGCGAAGTGCCTGATCTCCACCACGCTCCTCGACATCCTGCTCGACAGGTGTCAGCACGACATTCTGGATCGGCACGACTCCCTCTCGGCGTCACTGGTGAAGGCGACGGCCGCCGACACCGTGGAGGAGGTCCTCTCCGTCACGTCGCACCTGCAGGGAGCTCGGGCGTTCATCGACGGCGGACTGCAGACTCTGCGCGCACAGGCCGGGCTCTGGAGTATCGGCGGCGGAACGTACGAGGTGATGCTCTCGACCATCGCCGCACACGCGGACCATCTGCTCGGCGAGGCGTCGTGACGACGCCGTCGACGCCGGGCCCGGCACTGCACCAACTGCTCGTCGAGGCCTGCCGCGACGCTCCCGCGTCGATCGCGGTCGTCGAGATCGGCGAGGACGACGAGCCGTCGCACCGGACCTACGGCGAGCTCCGCCACGAGGCCGAGCGCCTCGCCGCCGCGTTGACCAGCTGTGGCGTCGGGCGTGGTGACCGCGTCGTCGTCGACGCCGTCACCAGTGCCGCCACCATCGCGATGATCATGGCCTGCTCGGAGGTCGGAGCGGCGTTCGTGCCCCTGACTCCGGAGATCCCCGATGCGCGCGCACGGCAGATCGTTCGGCTCGCCGAACCGCACTGCTACGCCCACCTCGACGGCTGTGGGAGGTTCGACCGGCTGACCGACCGCGACGATCCCGCCGTCATGGCGTTCTCCTGGAACCGCGACCCCGTCCCGGAACGACGCCGGTCGCGCTCGGCCGGTCGACGGTCGGCGGGGGGCGGCGATCCGCTCGCGTACATCATCTTCACCTCCGGCAGCACCGGAACGCCCAAGGGCGTGGCGATGTCACAACGGGCGACGTCCGCGTTCTTCGACGCCACCCGGGGGCTGTTGCGCCCAACCGACCGGGTCGTCTCGACGGCACCGTTCCACTTCGACTTCTGCCTGCTCGACATCGGCACCTGCCTGGCGAACCGGTGTGCCGTGGTGCCGATGCCACGGGAACGGATACGGTGGCCGCGCCAGTTCGTAGCCGTACTTCGCGCCACGGGCGGCACCCGTGTGCACGCGGTTCCCTCGATATGGCGCCCGCTGCTGCACCGGGAACGACACCTGCTGGCCCACCTCCCGCCGCTGAACGCGATCATGTACAGCGGCGAGCCCTTCCCACCGGACGATCTCGCGGTCCTGCATCGGACACTCCCGGACACCCGACTCGTCAACTGTTACGGACCGACCGAGTGCATGGCGTGTTCCTTCACCGACGTGACCGAGTTCGCCGACGGATCCACCGCGACGCCGATCGATGGCGCCTATCCCGGCTCGTCGCTCGCGATCGCCGACGATGACGGGATGCTGATCGACGAACCGGGCCGGTCCGGTCAGCTCCGGTTCACCGGACCGTCGATCTTCGAAGGGTACTGGGCTGCGGGTGGGGCGGTGCCGCCCGAGACTGTGCGTCGCGCGGCCGGCGGCCCGGCCACGCTGCTGACGGGTGACTACGGGCATCTCGGCCAGGACGGCCGACTGTACTTCGACGGCCGCAGAGACCGGCAGGTCAAGCTCGGGGGCAACCGGGTCGAACTGGCGGAGATCGAAGTCGTCCTCCGGCAGGTCCCCGACGTCGATGACGCCCGCGTCGTCGTGGACACGCGCGAGGAACCGCCGGTGCTTCTCGCCTTCGTCGCCGCGCCCGTGGATGACGGCGACCACTGCGCAGACGTCTGCCGCCAGATCTGCGCGGAGAAGCTCCCGGAGTACATGCGTCCCGCGGCGGTGTTCTGCCTGCCGTACCTGCCGACCAACTCCAACGACAAGGTGGACCGGCAACTCCTTCTGCGCCACGCCACGCAGCACGACCGGACTTGATCAGACCGGTGCGGACGCGGGTGGGTCAGGTGCTGGCGGGCGTCACCTGCGGCAGAGCCGCCAGGGCGGACCGGATCAGGCTGAGTCGCGGACGACCACGGGCCGACGACTCGACGGCCAGGCGCAGCACTCGCGGAAGAGCATCCCACCTGGCCATGGCCTCCCTCAGCATCGTCCGCTCGCCTTCCGCACCCGCTCGCTGCAGCCGCCACCCGTAGGAGAAGCTCCGATGGCGCGCGGCGGCCCACAGGTCGTCGAGGTGTACCGCGAAGCCGTCGCCCGCTTCGGCCGCGTACTCGACCAGGAAAGGCAGCGCCTCGGCGTCACCGATCCGCCATCCGGAACCGGTGGGAAGCGTGGTGCCGCCACCCGGGCCGGGCCGGCGGCACAACCAGAGCGCACGGCACGAGGGAACCGCCACTGGCACGCCGAAGGCCATCCGGTTGCGCAGCCGGTGCACCCGTGCCCACCGCGACGGCAAGCTCATCACGCCGAGCAACTCCTCCGTGCCGAGCCAGCCCCGGTGCGGACGTTGCTCACCGGCCGGCAGTGTCGCGGCGAAGGCGTCCGTCACGTGCCAACCCCGTGGCTTTCTCCCGTCGACCAGGAGCCAGTGCGGCGCCGGCGCTCCTTCCCGGGTCACCGACCACGGCAGCTTCGCCTTGTCCGCCACCACCAGGACACGATGGTGCCGCGCCAACTCGTCGGCGATCCGCGGTATCGCCTCGCGAGGCGCGCTCGCCCCGGCATAGCTGAGGTGGGAGCCGTCCGGCAGAAGATCCAGGGAGGGCTCGTGGTGGGAGAAGGCGAGTTCGCAGCCGGCGTGGTCGGCACGCACGGAGAGTCGGACGGACCGTGCGATGACGGCGTCGGCGTCCCACTCCGTCGCGAGATAGCCGTGCAGTGCGGTCGTGTAGCAGCTCAGCTCCAGCACGCCTCTCCCCCTCCGGGACCCGGTCGCTCCCGCCGTGGGTCGTCGTGGTCCACGCTCTGGTAGGCACATATACCCGTGATACATGCCGGATACCACGGACGAAGAGCACGACAATCGATCAACATATGACAGAAAAGTTCGAAGATCGACATTCGTTCGTGACCTTGACTCCGGCTCGGGGCCGCAGTAGCGTTCCTGCTCTGGGGACGATCTGGTGATTTCTCACCATTGATTATCCCGGGTCCTTGGGGCCCTTGCGGGACGTCAGCCCGGGGAGGGGGCGATAGCGCGCGGGCGATCCGTGCTGGACTGGTCAAGGATTTGTTGGATTGCGGATGACCAGGGTTTCCCTCGGTACGCACGCTGAGGGCGTTGAGGTGGCGCTTCCCCTGCTTCACGGCGGCTGAGCTGCTTGTCACGCAGACTGTCTCGCCCCTGTGAGCATCCGCGGCAGAAGGTCGAATATATCGGCCGGTCGTTTCGTCATGGAGTAGTGGAAGCGACACCAAGCATGAAGTACTACATTCTGGGCCCGCTCGATCTGACCCTCGGGGAGCACCGAGTTCGCATTCGCGGAAAGCGAACCTGTGGATTGCTCGCAATACTGCTCATGCATCCCAACCAGGTCGTCCCGCTCGAGCGAATTATCGACGAAATCTGGGCCGACGACCCACCCCGTTCCGCGGTGGAGAACATCCGGAGCTACGTCCACCAGCTCCGCTCCCTGCTGGGTCACGAGACCGGGCATCGGGTGCTGGAGAGCCACCCGGGCGCTTACCGCCTGCTGGTCGGTCCGGAAGAACTCGACATGACACGTTTCCTCCGGCTGGCCGAGGAGGGTGAGCGTGTGTGCCGCCTCGGGCAGCACGAGGCCGGTTCGGCGCTGCTCGGTGAGGCGTTGCGGCTGTGGCGCGGTACCCCGCTGTCCGGTCTCGGCCTCGGACCGGCCATACAGGCCAAGGTCGTCGCGTTGGAGGAAAGACGGTGGCAGACGCAGACCGAGTGGATGTGCGCACGGATGGCCCTCGGTGAAACCAACCAGCTGGTGGCGCCGCTCCGCGAGTTCCTCGGCGAGCGCCCGCTGGACGAGAAGCTGTGGTTTCTCCTCGTCAAGGCACTGTCCGAGAGCGGCCGCACCGGAGCGGCGCTGGCGGCGTACAACGAGGCCCGCGGCACGTTCGTCCGCGACCTCGGCATCGAGCCCGGGCCACGGTTGCGCCGGCTGCACGCGCAGGTGCTCCGCGGCGGGGACGCCGCCGACCCGCCGGGGCGACCCATCGTCAACGTGCTCACGCCAGGAATGACCGTGCCGCACCAACTGCCCGCCGCGCCGCCGGGGTTCGTCGGCCGCGACGCGGCCCTCGACGCGATCTGCGAGCTGGCGCAGCGAACCGCGTCCATGGACCATGTACCCGTGGTGGTGGTGTCCGGACCGCCCGGGGTCGGAAAAACCGCCACCGCCGTGATGTCCGCGCAGAAAAGCCACACCTGCTTTCCGGACGGCGAACTCTACGTCGAACTGCGTGGTCTGACCGAGTCCCCTCTTCCGGCCGCGGACGCGTTCACGTCCATCCTGAACGCCTTCGGGATCGCGCCCGTCGGCGTCCCCGAGGGACTCGACGGGCGCCGGTCGCTGTACCGGTCCCTGCTCGCCGAGCGGAGGACGTTCATCCTGCTGGACGACGCCGCCGACGCCGCGCAGGTGCTTCCGCTGATCCCGATGGCGGGTCAGGGCATGGTGATCGTGACCAGCCGTCGGCTGCTGAACGACCTGCACGCCGACCTGCGGCTGACGCTGGGTCCGCTGAGCAGCGCGGAAGCACTGGGGATGCTGAACAACATCGTCGGGCGCGAACGCGTCGATGGTGAGCGGGCGGCGTCCCACCACATCGTCGAGGCGTGCGGCCGGTTGCCCACGGCGATCCGGATCGCCGGTGCGCGGCTGTCCGCACGTCCCAACCACCCGATGCGAGTACTCGCCGACCGGCTCGTGTCGTGGGACCGGGTCCTCGACGAGCTGACCGTCGACGGCGACTCTGTTCGCGAGGACATCGACGTCAGCTACCGGGCGCTCGATCCACACGCCCGGCTGTGCTTCCGCGCGCTTGGCCTGTTCGCCCCGGAGCGGATCACCGCGGTCGAGGTCGGCGAGGCCGTCAAGGAACCATCGCGCGCGGCGGACCGGGACCTCGAAGGGCTTGTGCACGCCGGGCTGCTCAGCACGGAATGGACCCGCAACGGTGTGCCCACGTTCCGGATGGCCAGTGTCGTGCACACGTACGCACGAGAACGCCTCGAAGTGGAAGGGCTGGAGGTGGAGGGGGACGCTAGAGGTCCTTCCGCATGATCGGACGATCGCTCTTTCGCCGCGCGACGACGTGGAAGCCGCAACGGGCGAAGACCGAGGCGACTCCCGGGAAGAGGTTCTGGGTGTGGCCTGGGACTCGTGTATCGACGGGATATGCCTCGATGGCGGGGGCGCCGGCCCGGCGCGCGGCGTCCGTCGCGGCGTTGACCAGGACCGTGGTGATGCCTCGACCACGGTGGGAGCGGCGAACGTAGAAACAGGGCACGGACCACACCGGCACAGTGTCGACGGGCCCGAGGTGCCGGGCTTCGGCCAGCCAGGCCAGGTTGGCTCGGGGGGCGAGCAGGCACCACCCGACGACGAGTGTCCCGTCGAACGCGACGAGTCCTGGCGGCGCCTCGGACGCCGCGAGGTTCCGGAGGTCGCGCTTGTTGTCCACACGTGGGCGTTCCCGGTAGCGAGGACCGAGCCGCCAGTACATGCACCAGCACCCGTTCGACGCGCCGCAGGCACCGAAGAGGTCTTCGAGATCGGGCCAGCGCTCCAGCGTCAGCGGCCGAACCTCCAGCGTCATCGCCGGTGATGACGCTGGTGGTACCTGCGCATCTTGGCCCTGCTGCCGCACCCCTCCATACTGCACCACTGCCGGCTGCCGTTGCGGCTGGTGTCCAGGAACAACCACCCGCAGTCGTCACACCCCGGACACCGTTTCACTCGCGAGAGGATCGACGAGGTCAGGACCACGTTGAGATCCAGCGCGACGAGGTCCGTGACGGCATGGATGCCATCGCCTGGTTCCCAGGCGAACCCGCTGCCCGCAGGGCGCAGGTGTGCCCGACCCAATGCCCTGCTGAGCTCACGTCCAACCGTGGCTGTCGCGCTGACGCGCGGGGCGGCGCCGGCACACACGTCGCACAGCAGCGCGTAAGCGCTTTCCCGCAACCGGACGGCTCGGGCCAGCTCCGTTCGAGCGGCCGCGGCGTCCGACGACATCAGCCTTGACACACGCGCTGCCGTCGCGCCGTCGATGGCGGCGGTGTGGACTCCCCACCGAACGAGATCAGCGGGTTCGGCCAGGAAATCGACCGGTTGCGGGCTCAGGCGCACCTCGACCGTGTTGACGAAGTCCAGGCACAGCGCGCCGCCGAGCAGCCGCGGCAACCCTGCCACCCGCCCGTGACGTCGCGTCTTGTTCACCTTACCAGTGTATTGCGGTTGACCGGTAAGATGCACTGACATGCCGACGGTTGACGGCACCAATGGCAGTGAGAGCTCGTCGTGGTCGAGCCGCCCGTTCCGCTGGACGTTCGGCGCGCTGACCGTATCCATGCTGGGCTCGCAGATCACCGCGCTGGCGGTGCCGCTCCTGGCCGCCCTCACGTTGCATGCGACGCCCATCGAGATGGGGGTCCTCGGCGCGGCATCCCTACTCCCGACCTTCGTGGTGAGCCTGGCGGCGGGAGTGTTCGTGGACCGGGTACGGCGGAAGCGTCGGCTGATGATCGCCATGGACATCGTCCGCGCCGTGTTGCTGCTGCTCATCCCCGCCGCCGTCGTCGTAGGTCAGCTGTCGCTGCCGTTGTTGTACGCGGTCGTCTTCGCCGTCGGAACGGCCACGGTCATCCACGAGCTCACCCAGAACGCGTTCATCCCGGCGGTCGTCGCGAAGCCGCAACTACTGGACGCCAACGCCAAGCTCCAGATGAGCTACTCCATCGGCGAGTCGGCCGGCCCGGGCGTCGGCGGGCTTCTGGTCCAGATCATCAACGCCCCGCTGGCGGTGGTCGCGAACGCCGTGAGCTACCTCGCCTCCGGCGCCCTGCTCGCCAGGGCCCGCTCCACCTCCACCCCTGACCTGTCGCGGGCGCCACATCCCGTGGCGGAGGTCAAGGAGGGTTTACGGGCGTTGCTCGCCGACCCTCTCCTCGGTCCCTGGGTTCGCTGGGGCTCGGTGTCCGTGGTCTTCATGGGCGCCTTCGAGGCACAGTACGTTCTCTTCGCCAGCCGAGACCTGTCACTGAGCCCCGCCTGGATCGGTGTCATCGCCGCCGCCGGTGGCCTGGGCGCCGTTCCCGCCGCGTTGCTCATCACGCGACTCGAGCGCACGGTTCCGGTAGGCAAGACCATCGTTGTGGGGCTCATGGGCTACTTCGCCTTCCTGCTGGCCGTTCCGGCAACCCACGGCCCTCAACCACTCGTCGTCGCAACGCTGGTCCTGGCCAAGATCGCCCAAACCCTCACCTTCACCATCTCCAACGTCCAACAGTGGAGCCTCCGGCAGCTCACCACCAGCCCTCAGCTGCTGGGCCGCGTGGCGGCCGGAAACCGCTTCCTCATCGGTGCCGCCGAGACCGCCGGCGCCCTCACGAGCGGGATCGCCGTCGAACTCCTTGGCGCCAGGCCGTCTCTCGCACTGTGCGGTGTCCTGGGCATCCTCGCACTGGCGCCCCTCATCCGCCGTCCACTGTGGTCACTCAAGCGCCTCCCAACTCACCCGGCGTGAGTCCGGCCAACCACGAGGACCTACCGCGGCACCCACCGCGTCCTCGCCCGAAGGACTTCCCCCGGTCGCGACAATGGGAGACATGGGCTCCCCGACATTCGGTGTGGAGGAGGAGTACCTCCTCGTCGACCAGGACACGAAGCACCCGGTGCCCGTGGGCGGCGCACTGGTCGACGAACTGTCCGGTGAGGACTTCCAGCACGAGTTCTCGCCGGCGCAGGCGGAGTTCGCGACCCCCGTGTGCGCCGGTCTCGACGAGCTGCGCCGGCACCTGCGCCACGGGCGGCGGGTCCTCGCGGCGGCCGCACGCCGCCGCGGGGCACTGCTCGTCGCGACCGGCACGCCGCCCGTCGGCCGGCCCGGGCCGCCGCCGGTCACCGGCTCGCCGCGCTACCGGCGGATGGCCGACGCCTACGGCCTGCTCACCGAGGACCAGGGGGTGTGCGCGTGCCACGTGCACGTCGGGGTGCCGGACCTCGAGCACGCCGTGGCGGCGAGCAACCACCTGCGCCCGTGGCTGCCCGCGCTGCTGCTCCTGAGCGCGAACTCGCCGTTCTTCGACGGCGCCGACACCGGGCACGCCAGCTGGCGCACGACCGTCTGGGCCCGGTGGCCGGTCGCCGGTGCGCCGCCGTACTTCCGGTCCCCCGACGAGTACACCGCGCTCGTGGCCCAGCTCGTGGCGGCCGGCGTGATCCTCGACGCCGAGATGGTCTACTGGTACGTCCGGCCGTCCCGGCACGTGCCGACCGTCGAGGTGCGGGTCGCCGACGTGCCGGCGACCGTCGAGGAGACCGTCCTGCAGGCGGCGCTGGTCCGCGCCGTCGTCACCACCGGGTTCGAGCTGGGGCGGTCCGCGCCGTGCGTCCCGGCAGCGGTCCTGGACCCGGCGTGCCGGCAGGCCGCGCTGGCCGGTCTGGAAGGGCGCTGCCTCGACCCGGTCACCGGGCACGCCGCACCGGGCTGGGCGCTGGTGGACGCGCTGTTCGCACACGTGCGCCCCGCACTGGCCGCGCTCGGCGACCTCGACGCGGTGACGAGCTGCCTGTCCTGGCTGCGCACCCACGGCGGCGGCGCGTCCCGGCAACGCGCCGCGCTGGACAAGCACGGCGACCTGGGCGCGGTGGTGGACCTCCTCGCGCACGAGCCGTGACACCCGTCCAGGGCCCAAAGACCCGGTTCACGCCGACCTTGGGCCGGTTCGCGCCCGGCGGTGCGGGGCGAGGATTGACGGAGTCCGCCGTCGACGGGGGGAAGCATGACCGAGAGTCGCCCGGCAACGATGCGGGCGGTCACCAGGGACGAGGCACTGCGGCTGCTCGGCAGCGTGGGGTACGGGCGCATCGTGTTCACCGAGCGCGCCCTCCCGGCGATCCGCCCGGTCAACCACCTCGTCGACGACGGCGACGTGATCATCCGGACGCACGCCGGGGCGGCCATCCCGCGGGTCGTCGGCCAGGTCGTGGCCTACGAGGCGGACAGCGTCAGCGCCGGTCCCCGGCTCGACTGGAGCGTCGTGGTGATCGGCGTGGCCGAGTTCGAGCAGGACGCCGAGGCGGTCGCCCGCTACGAACGCGTGCTGCGGCCGATGGTGGACCTGCCGATGGACCACGTGCTCCGCATCCGGCCGGAGCTCGTGACCGGCCACGTCGTGGCCGGCGCACCGAACGCGAGTGATCTCCCCGCGCCCCGCGACGCGTCCGCCGTGCCCCTGGCGGCCGACCGCCGGCGTTGATCCCGGCCGCGGCGGTTCACGGTGCCAGCCACGCCAGCATGCGGCCCCGCGACCAGCAGCGGCCGACGGCCTCGGCGCGCAGTGCCGAGTGGCCGAACACCGCGACGCCGACGATGCTGTGGCCGGAGGCGTGGCGGTCGCCGAACGTCGGGATCGCCGGCGCGACGCCGACCCCCTCCGCGGACACCCACGCCACCGCCCGGCCGGTCGCCGCCGCGTCGAGGCGCTGCAGGAAGCGCAGGCGGCTCTCGAGCGGGAGGTTCGCCAGCGCCCACGTGGTGGTGACGACCGGCAGGGCGTCCGCGGGCACCCGGGCCAGGGCGTCGGGCAGCACCTCGACGGCGTCACCCCGCAGCAGCAGCGGCGGCGCCGACGCGGCCAACGCCAGCTCCGCGTCGAGGGTCGCGAGCCGTCCCGGCTGGTCGGGCCACACGCAGGCACGCAGCCACCGGGCCTCGTCCGGGTCGGTCACGTCGACCGGGTCGAGGTCGACGCCGATGCGGGCGACGACCTCGGGCATCGCCGCCGCCGGGACCGCCCGGTCGCCCACGACCGAACACGCGAGTTGTACGGGCGAGGACGGGTCACCCAGCGCCTGGCCGTCGCTGTAGGTGATACCGACGCGATCGACGGTGAGGTTGAACCCGGCCGAGCAACCCACGTCGATCAGCCCGACCTTGTGCGCGCCCACCCGGCGCGCCGCCTCCGCGTTGGCCGGGTACAGCACGGCGCCGCGCCCGGTCTCGCCGGTCCGCGTCCGTCGGCGCCCGGCGATGGCCACGACCGAGTCGGTCATCCGCAGCAGCGTGTCGACCGCCGCGCCGGCGGCGGCGTCGCCGTCCCCGGCGGCGTAGGCCGCGGCGAGCACCGGGGCACGCCCGGCGAGGGCGAGGTCGTGCAGCGCGGCGAGGATCAGCGTGGGGTGCCGCCTGCGTGCCGGCGCCGCCTCGATGGCGCGCAACGCCTCGGCGGACTCGCTGAGGGCGACCGCGACACGCTCGTACAGCGGCGAGGTGCCGGCGGCGTCGACCTCGCCGAAGCGCCGGTACACCCGAGCGAGGGTGGTCTGTCCTGGCATGCCGGCGATGCTATCCCCGCACGCGTGGCACGCGGCATCCTCCCCTCGCCGCTCAGTCCTGTGTGGACAGGGAGGCAGGGGCAATCCGCGAGGCCGGTGCCGACGAACACATCAGCGGAGGTGATCCCCGATGGGTATCCAGGACTTCACGGCCCGGCACCGCGCGCTGTTGCGGGCCATCGCCGACGGCCGCGGACAGATCGTCGTCAACCGGCACGCCAACCTCGCGGTCGACGGACTGTGGTGCGACTTCTCCGCGACCCGCGACCTCGTGGCCAACGGTCTGGTCGGACCCGCCTGGCCCGCACCGCCCGGCTCGACCGCACCCGCGATCCTCACGAACAGCGGTGTCGAGACGCTGGCGCTACTGACGGCCTGACCCGCCGGGCGATCGTGGACGTTTGCCACGGCGACCGACACCACCGGCGACCGCGCCACCGCGGCGACCCCCGTCGGTACCGGCCGTGCTCCACAGCCGCCACACCACGTCGGACTCGTGCGGCACCCGACATAGCGGCCGCGGGTACCGACCACCAACCGCGCACCGTCGACCTTCATGGTGTTCTCAGATGTTCCGGCCGGGTCGTGGTGCGGCCTTCACCTCGACCCGTCGGCACCGGCGACCGGCGCGGTCACCGGTCGTCGGCGTCCCTGGTCGCGACGGCCGTAACGCGGACGACGCCGGGCACCGCCTGGGCGAGGACGGTGGCCACGTGGCGGTCGGTCTCAGCGTCGCCCTGGTCACCGTCGCCCTGGTCACCGTCGAACTGGTCACCGTCGAACCGGTCGCCGATGGCCACCATGCCGTCGTGCACCTCGACCCGCCAGCGCCCGTCGCCGCCGTAGATCTCCAGCCGGTGGCGGACATCGTCGGCGATCGTGTGGTCGTCGCGGGCGATGACGCGGACGATGTCGCGGCGGGTCACGATGCCGATCACCCGCGAGCCGTCGACGATGGGCACGCTGCGGTGTCCGGCGTCCAGCAGTGCCTTGGCCAGCACCGCGACGTCCGTGCCCGGTCCCATCGCGGTCACCGCCGTCGTCATGACCTCGCCCACGGTCGTCGTGGCCACGGTCGGCAGGTCCTCACCGGAGTGGCAGAGCGCCCTCGGGTCCCGGGGGACGCGGTCCCGCACCAGGTCGGCCTCGGTGACGATGCCGATCAGCCGGTCCTCGCCGTCGACCACCGGGAGGGCGGTGAAGCCGTTGCCGGCCAGCACCGCGGCCGCCTCCTTGATCGGCGTCTCCGGCCGCACCGCCGTCACCGGCGTGGTCATGATGTCGCACGCACGCATCGACTTCTCCTTCCAGGAAACAGGTCTCAGGCACGGTGCCGCCGAGGCCGAACAGGACCAGCGGCCCGAACGTCTCGTCCGAGTCCACCCCGACGATCAGCTCGCGGCCGGCGGTGGCCATGGGTTGGAGCAGCACACCCTGCACGGCGCCGCCGAACCGGTCGCGGAAGTTCGCGATGGTGGTGCGCAGCTGCGCCTCGGTCGACACGTTCAGCACGACGCCGCCGGCCCGGGCCTTGTGCGGCACGTCCGCCGCGACGACCTTGACCGCGACCGGACCGCCGAACTCACGCAGGGCCGCCACGGCGGTCTCGGGGTCGCGGGCCAGGACCGACCGCACGGCGGGGATGCCGGCCAGGGCCAGCAGCCGCATCGTCGCGTCCGGCGCGAGCCAACCGCCGGCGGGCCTGGTGCGCAGGAACTCCCGCACCAGCGCGCGTGCCCGGTCGAGCCGCAGGTCACCCGGGTCGGCTGGCGGGCCGGCGGGCCGGGCACGCCAACGGGCGTAGGTCGCGATCCGGCCGAGCGCGGCCGCCGCCGCGGCGGGGTCGGCGTAGCTCGCGGTGGCGGGCGCGGGGTTGCGGCCGTCGCCGAGACCGGTCACGGACGCCAGCTGCCCGGGCCGGGCGACCAGGACCGTCCTGCGCCGCTGCCGGGCGATCACCGGCGCCGCGGTGACCGGGTCGGCGAGCGCGGTGGGCACGCCGACGGCGAGCACCGCGTCGACGCCCTCGTCGGCGAGCAGGATCTCCAGGCAGGCGGCGAACGTGGCCACGTCGGCACCGGCCGTCGTGTCAACTGGGTTGTCCACAGTGGCCTGTGCGGGCAGCAACGCGGCGAGCTTGTCCCGAGTCCGGGCGGCGAGCGGCGCCACCCTGAGTCCGTTGTGGACACACGCGTCGGCGGCCAGCACCCCGGACCCGCCCGCGTTGGACAGGATCGCCACCCGGTTGCCGGCGGGCAGCGGCTGCCACGCCAGGGCGGCGAGCACGTCGGTGACCTCGCTGACCGAGTCGACCGCGATCACCCCGGCCTGCTCGAACAACGCGTCCCGCGTGACCGCCGGCGTCGCGGCCGCGGCGGTGTGCGAGGCGGCGGCCCGCTGGGCCACGTCACTCTCCGCCGACCGCACCGCGACGACCGGCCTGGTCCGGGCGAGCCCGCGGGCCAGCCGGCTGAACTTGCGCGGGTTGCCGAACGACTCCAGGTACAGCACGGTGGCCGCCGTGTGCTCGTCGTGCCGCCACCACAGCAGCATGTCGTTGCCGCTCACGTCGTACTTGTCCCCGGTGGACACCATCGTGGACACGCCGAGCCCCAGCCGGCGCAGCACCTCGACGAGCGCGATGCCGACCCCACCCGACTGCGTCACGATCCCGACGTTCCCCGCCGGGATGTCGCCGCGGGTGAACGTGGCGCCCATCCTGACCGCCGTGTTGACCACACCCACGCAGTTCGGTCCCACCAGCCGCATGCCGTGGCGCCGCACCGAGGCCAGCACCCGCGCGGCGAGCTCGGTGCCCGACAGGCCGGCCGAGATCACGCACGCCGCCGGGATGCCCACCCGGCCGCACTCCTCGACCACGTCCGGCACGGCCGCCGCGGGCATGCAGATCACCGCGAGGTCGGGTACCTCGGTCAGCGCGGCCACCGACGGGCGGCACGGCACGCCGGCGATCTCCTCCGCATGCGGGTTCACGGCGACCAGGCCGCCGGCCAGCAGGGCACGCACGCCGTCGGCCCCGATCGCGGCGCTCACCGGGTGCTCCCCACGACCCGTGGCCGGGGGCCGTCGTCGAAGACGTACCCGAGCCGGTCCCGCACCTCCACGACCCCGGGCACCGCACGCACGCGCTCGTCGAGCACGGCCCGCGTGCTGCGCCACTCGACCCGCCCCAGCAGCAGGACGACCCCGTCCCGCACGCTCACCACGAGCCGCCGGTCCGACAGCACGTCCTCGACGTCGGCGCGGATCGCGTCGTCGTCGCGGAGGTAGGTGCTGAGCAGGTCCCGCCGCGACACCACCCCGACCAGCCGGCCCCGCTCGGTCACGAACAGCCGCCGCACCCCGGTCTCGGTCAGCAGGCGGGCCGCCGCGGGGACCGTCGCGTCCTCGGCGACCGTGCGCGGGTACCGGCTCATCAGCTCCCGCGCGGTCACCCCGGCGCCGTCCCGGCCACCGACCAGGTCGGCCTCGGAGACCACCCCGACCAACCGCCCGTCGCGGTCGACGACCGGCACCGCGCTGATCCGCCGACGCGACAGGATCGCCGCCACGGTGGCGAACGGGGCGCCCGCCGGCACCGACACCGGGCACCGGGTCATCACGCTCCCGACCGTCGTCGCACGCACCGTCATCACGCCTCCCTTGTCTCTGACCCCAGCCTTCCCGCGCGGACGCCTGACGATCAGAGCCGGAAGCAACGACAGCGCACGCCGAAGGTCCCGCGACAGGTCCCGGTGTGCTCAGGACCTTCGGCCCCGCCGCCACGGGACCCTCGTCCACCGCACCGGGGGCGACCAGCCACGACCCCGGCCCGACGGGCACGTGCCGGCCGTCATCCGACGTGGTCAGCGCCGCTCGGTGCTCGGGCGGCGCAGCAGCTCCTCGCTCGGCAGGAACCCGCGGCGGCGGTAGAACCGGGCCGCCGCGCTGTTGCCCGCCATCACCGCGACCTCCCAGTCGGACACACCGCGCCGGGCGAGCTCGCTCTCGAGCGCGTCGCAGAGCCGGCCGCCGATCCCCTGCCCACGCACGTGTTCGGCCACGGACAGGCTGTACAGCTCGGCGTAACCCGCACCCGGGTGCTCGAACGTGTCGTCCGCACCCGGGTGCAGCAGCGCGAACGCGTAACCCACCACGCCCTCCCCCGTCGACGCGATCGCGAGGGTCCCCGCGCCGCTCGCCAACGCCTCCCGGTACCGGTCGCGGCGCCGTTCCCACGACGCCTCGTCGTCGGCCACCAGCGGTCCGTAGGTCGCCACCACCCGGTGGTGGCGGTGCAACGCCAGCCACAGCGGCCGGAGCTCACCCAACCGCGACCCGTCGCCCCACTCGATCCGAACGTCCACCGCCCACCTCGACTCGTGTCGTGCCGTCTCCCGCAACCGTAGGAGAACCGGGCCTTTGCTCACGTCATCTCGGGGAACATGGCGGGCACGCCCGTTGGTAGAGGCTCGTCGGCCAGCGGGCGTGGGGTGGGTCGGCGACGTGGTCGAAGCCGGCGCGTTCGTAGTAGCGCCGCAGCGCGGGGTTGTCGCGGGCCGTGGCCAGCCGCACGTACCGGCGGCCGTGCTCGACGGCCTTGGCGGCCACCCAGCCGACGAGTCGGTAGCCGAGCCCGGCGCCGCCGGCCCGCCGGGCGACCGCGAGCCGCGAGAGGTAGTAGGCCGGTGCCGCGTCCGCGCCCCACAGCTCGCGGTCCTCCTCGGCGACGGCGAGGGTCGCGACGGGGTCTTCCCCCACTAGAAGGGCTTCTCCCGCCGCGATCTGCGCTTCGACGGAGCCGCGGGGGAAGCGGGCGGGCCACTGCGCGATGCCTTTTCCCTGCAGCCAGGCCGCGGCCTCGGCCAGCAGGTCGAGCACGAGGTCTTCCTCCCCGGGGCGAGCGGGCCGGATCAGGACGTCGCCGGACAGCGGCTCGGGGCGGGAGAGGATGGCCACGCGTCGATGGTTCCACTCAGGTGAGGCTGTTCTCGATCAGCTCGTCGACGTCGCGGCGGGGTGCGGGTGGCAGGGGGCCGGCACTGGTGGGTGCCCAGCCGAGCCGGACGATCAGCTGAGGCTCGGCCATGCCGCCGAGAACCCGTTCCCGGACCTGGTGCCGGGTCCCGGCGATCTCCAGTGGCTGGGACAGCGGGCAGCTCGCCAACCCCAGTTCCGTCGCCGCGAGGAGGACGGCGCTCGTGGCCTCGCCGGCGCGCAGCCGGGACAGCACGTCGTCGCCCGAGGTGGCGATGACCAGTAGTTCGGTCTGTTGGCCGTAGCGTTTGCCGTTGGCCTGGGTGAGGGTGCCGTGGGGGAACGCGCGCTGATCTCCGTCGCGGTCGGTGGGGATGGTGGCGGCCGGCACGCCGTCGCGGTCGCCGCGGGCGCGGCCGGACCACGCCGCCAGCTCGAGTGCGTAGTCCGGGAGGGTTTCCTGGATCACGGCGGCCTGGGCGATGGCGCCCGCGAGCTCGAACCGGGCGCCGGGGTCGGTGACCGCGACGGCGAGGGCGCCCTCGGCGTGGGCCCGGCCGGCCAGCTGGGCCAGGTGGTCCGGCGACACGGGCCAGTCGGACATGCGCCGCCGGTCGCTGCGGCGCCGCGAGATCATCGACGCCGCCGCGATGTCCAGGTCGGTCGGTTCGTACGGCGCGAGCTCGATGCCGGCCAGGTGGTCGGGCACGGCCGGGTTCGGCAGCCGGCGCACGGTGGTCGCCCAGCCCAGGGCGGCCAACGCGACGCGGACGTGGTGCAGTGCGGCACCGCAACTGACGAGCAGGTCCCGCCCGTCCGGGTCGGTGGCGGCCAGCTGCCGACCCCGGTCGGCGAACAGGTGCACCGACCCGTCACCGAACCGCCACCGCCAGGGCTGGGTGTTGTGGACCGACGGCGCACGCGCGGCGAGCGCGACCGCCGTCCGCAGGGTGTCCGGATCGGGTGCGACAGGGTTCATGACAGCTACCGCCTTCTCGTTGCCGTCCACGGTCGCCCGCGCGGGCCGGTCGGGTCAGAGTCTTTCGACCCCACCACGAGGGCACCGAGTCCCTGGCCCTGCTCGCACTTCACGCGGCGGGCGCGGCCGGCTCCTCGTCCCGCGGGAAGAACGGCAGCTCGAGGTAGACGCGGTCGGCGGCGGCGAGGATCTGCTCCGCGTCGTCGACCGGTGGGTGGATGTGCTGGTTGATCCGCCGCTTGACCTCCGCGCCCGCGGCACCCGACGCCATCACCCGGCGGTCCCACCCGCGGGTGAAGATCGCCCCGGCGGCGCCCAGGTCCAGGCACGTCACGTACGGCCCGGGGGTGAAGTCCCGCAGTGGCACGCCGAGCAGGTCGGCCGCCGCGTTGTAGCCGGCGACCTTGCCGAGCGGGGTCGCGTGCTGGCACGCCTGCATCACCAGGTGCTCGTCGTCGAACGCCGCCGCGGCCGTGTCGCCGGCGACGAACACCTCGGGCAGGGCACGCAGCCGCCGGTCCACCGGCACGCGGCCGAGGTGGTCGAGCGACGTGGAAAGCTGCCGGGTGAGAGCACTGGCCCGCAACCCCACCGACCAGACGACCGCGTCCGCCTCGACCGTGGTGCCGTCGGACAGCACGGCGTACCCGTCACCGACCTCGGTCACCGTGGTCCGAAGGCGGCGCTCGATACCCAGTTCGTCCAGTGCCGACTCGATCTCCGGGCGTGGGCCCGGGCCGAGCTGGTGCCCCACCACAGCCGAGCGGTCCACCAGCAGCACCCGCCCCCGGGCGGCCAGTGCGGTCGCCGCCTCCAGGCCGACGAACCCGGCGCCCACGACCACGACCGAGTAGTCCTGCCGGTCACGCAGGTGGTCGGTGAGCCGCCGGGCCCCGTCCAGGGTGTCGATGTCGAAGAGCCGCTCGGCGCCGGGCAGGCCCTCGGGCCGGACGAGCGTGCTGCCCGCCGCCAGCACCAGGCGGTCGTAGCCGATCTCCTGACCGCCGGCCACCACCACGCGGCGGTCGGTGTCGATCGTGCTCACCGTCGCGCGCAGGTGCTCGACGCCGATCGGCTCGAGGATCCTGCGCAGCTCCACCGTGGCGAGGTCCGGCTCCGGCTCGTACAGGCGGGGCCGCAGCACCAGGTGCTCGTTCGGTGCGATGAGCGTGACGCGCAGGTCCGCGTCCCCGCGGGCCAGCGCCGCGCCGGCCGCGCTCCACACGCCCGCGAAGCCACCGCCGATGATCACAACGTGCGCCATCGTGTCGTCCTCCTCCGTCGTGCCGCGCCCCGGATCGGGGCGGGTCGGCAGGGAGACAAGACGGCGCGCTCAGATGTGACCGAGCTTCTCGGGGTTGACCAGTCGCCGGAACGTCGTGATCCGCCCGCCGGCGACCTCCACGGTGTCGAGCCAGACCAGCGTGCCGCCGTCGTAGGTCGCGAGGGCGGGCTGCCCGTTCACCTCGACGATCCGGAACGCGTCGGGACGCCGCAGCTTGACCTGCCTGACGGCCAGCACCGCGATCGTCTCGGCCCCGTGGACCGGCCGGCGCGCGGCGGTCACCCGGCCGCCGCCGTCGGCGACGTAGACGGCGTCGGGGTGCAGCAGCTCGACGAGCGCGGCCAGGTCCCCCGCGTCGGCGGCCGCCCTGAACGCCTTCAGCACGCGTTCGGTCTCGGCCCGGGACGCCCGCGGCCGCTCCTCGACCTCGGCGACGCGCGCCCGCGCGCGGGAGGCGAGCTTGCGGCTGGCGGCGGACGTGCCGCCGAGCACCTCGGCGACCCGGTCGAACGGGAAGTCGAAGACGTCGTGGAGCACCAGCGCGACGCGTTCGGCCGGGGAGAGCGCCTCCATGACCACCAGCATCGCGGTGCTCACCGACTCGTCCATGACCACCTGGGCGGCGGCGTCCGGGCCGGTCAGCAGCGGTTCGGGCAGCCAGGGGCCGACGTAGGACTCCCGCCGGACCCGCGCCGACCTCAGCACGTTGTACGCGGTGCGGGCGGCCACGGTCACCAGCCAGGCACGCAGGTCCCGCACCTCTGACAGGTCGGCGGCGGCCGCCCGCAGCCAGACCTCCTGCGTCACGTCCTCGGCCTCCGCCACACTGCCGAGGATCCGGTAGGCGGCCCCGAACACGGCGGGACGATGTGCCTCCCAGTCGGCCTCCACGATCACCCGCCGACTCATACCAGGGCCGGAGCAGGCCGGCCAAGGGTGGGGCAGCGCCTGCCCCACCCCCGCCCGGCATGGGTCAGTCGGCCGGCCGCCGTTCGATCTCCAGGTGTGGGGCCGGGTCGTTGTCGTGCCGCGTCACGATGAACAGGTAGTCCTGGTCCCCCGACCAGGCCAGGCCACGCGGCAACGCGGTCTCGCCGCTGTCCAGGCTCACCGTGTTGACCGGGGTGACGCCACCCACCTCGTAGACCAGGACGTCGTTGCCGTCGGTCGTCAGCGCGCCGGCCGCGACGAACGCCCCGTCCGGCGACAGCGACACCGCGGAGGGACGCGGACGGGCCGCGTACGCGCCGCGGCGGGCCAGGTCACCGGTGGCGAAGGCCTCGACGCGGTCCCGGCCACCGGCGGCGCTGAACAACGTGTCCCCGGTCACGTCGAGGTCGGTGAGGCTCGCGCCGACCACGTCACCCGCCGCGCCCGCGGTCAGCGTCCCGGACGACACCGAGTAGACCTGCACGCGGGACAGGCTGAGCGACAGCTGCCCGGCCACGAGCGGACCCGCGTCCGCGCCGGTGGTGGCGAGCAGCGGCGCCCGCTGGAACCGCACCTCGCCCTGCTGGTCGCCCTGGACCGGCTCGGCGGCGGCCGGGTCGAGCCGGCCGATCTTGCCGGTCCAGTTCTCGTCGGCGCAGCCGTAGCCGAACCAGATCAGGGTGCCCGTGCGGGCGAGGTGCGTCGGGCACGTGCCGGCACCCGTCGGGTACCGGGCCGTCTCGGTCAGGGTCGCGGTGTCGATCACGGAGACGGCGTCCCCGGCGGACAGCGCGACGTAGAGGCGGGTGCCGTCGGCGCTCAGCTCGAGCCCCTCGGCGCCCGGCTGGTTGGCGATCGTGCGGCGGACCCGGCCGCTGAAGTCGGCGACGACCACCCCGTTGGACGACGCTCCCCCGGACACGAACACCCGCTCGTGCACGTCGTCCACGATCACGTCGCCGAAGCCGGACAGCGGCAGCTCGGGCGCCGCCGCGGCGGCGGGCGCCGCCACGACCGGCACGAGAGCGGCGAACGCCACGGCCGCGGCCATCAACCTTTTTCTGGACAAAGCCGAACCCCCAGTTCAACTCGTTATCCGCGAATTCTCATTCGATGGAAATCCTGTTCGGGCGTGCGTCCTCCCGGCCGTAGGCGAGCACTTTCCTGAGTCCGGCGTTGATGTCGGCGATGGTGTCCCCCGGCAGCCCGGAAACGTCGACCTCCACCTCCTTGTCGGCCAGTTCGAGCTCCTCCGCGGCGGTGTCGGTGAAGATGACCCGCAGGCGTGCCGAGTCCGCCTCGACGGCCTCCACACCGGCATAGGTGGAACCGCCGCTCTCGTTGGACACGCAGTAGGTGTCCATGCCCAGTCGCCTGTTCTGCTCGTCGGGCTCCTCGAGCAGGCACTGGAACACCAGCACCCGGCCCGTCCCGTCCGAGTTCTCCGACACGCCGACCTCGAACCAACCGTCCTCGGTCTCCGGGGACTGCTCCGCCCCGCCGGCGGCTGCGGAAAACCGAATCGTCACGCCGTCACCTCCTGCCACGCGCCTGCCACCAGTTCATCGAGCCGCCGCGGCCGGGCCACATGTAGACGAAGGTCGCTCCGGTTTCCCTGCTGGCCCGGTTCATCGCCCCCTGGCAACGCGGACACGGCGATCTCGTACCACTGATCACGACCGTATCACCGGGACCGACCGGCACCAGGTTGGCGTACGGGTCGCCCGCGATGTTCGGGTTGGACGAACCGCCGGACATCCGCGACGCCCGGTTCTCCGTGTGCGTGGCCATCTGGCTGTTCCAGCCGCCACCCAGCTTGGCCTCCGCCGGTGTCGTGTTGCCGCTGCGGACCGAGTACTCGGTTCGCACGTCGCCCTTCGGACCGTGCACCGACACGTCGGCGGTGTGTCCCGGGGTGCACGACGAGTTCGCGTTGTGGACGAGCACCGGCACGGACCCCGCGGCCACGTAGTACGTGTGGACGCCCGCGACCGTCAGGTTGTGGACGCGCTCGTGCGCCGTCCACGCCCGGACCGCCACGACCGGCACGTCGGCACCGGCGGGGGTGGTCACCTCGTCGCCGGGGCGCAGGTCGCCTGCGTCGACCCAGCGGCCCTGGTCGTCGACCCAGAACGGGTGGCCGGCCGTGGCGACGAGGGTGCCGGTCGCGTCCCCGGCGGCGCCGTCGGTGTCCACGGTCAGCGTCACCAGCGACTTCTGGCCCTCGCCGGTGATCAGCGCGGTCACCGGCTTCGCGGTGGTGGCCCCGGTTTCCGGGTCGGTGGCGAGCACCTCGTCACCGACGACGACGTCCTCGATCGGCACCTCGGTGCCGTCGGCCATGGCCACCGGCGTGCCCGGCGCGAAGCTGTTGCACGCCGCCCTGCCGCCGGTGGTCGCGCTGCTGCCGCCGCCGTTGGCCGCCTTGCCGCCGCCTGAACCGCCGCCGGAGGCCTGCTTGCCGGTGGACGCGGTGCCGCCGGCCTTGCCGCCGCCACCGCCGGAGGGCCGCCCCGCGCTCGGCCCGGCGGCCTTCGGCGCGGGCTTGGGCGCCGGCGCGGTCTTCGCGCCGTTCGCGCCGGCGTCGGCGGTCTTGCCGGCCGTCTTGGCCGTGCTCCGCCCGGCGTCGGCCGCCTTGCTGGCACCCTGGGCCGCCTCCGCGCCCTTGACGGCGTACTTGCCGGCCTTCACCGCGGTGGCGCCCCAGCCCGCGAACGGGATCGCGGACGCGGCGGAGAGGGCGGCGTTGGCGTAGTCGCCTTCGGCCGTGTACCAGGCGGCGTTGGCGAGGTCGGCCGCCTCGCCGACCACCGGGATCACCCCGACGACGTCGAGTGCCGCGTGACCGAGGTCGGAGGCGTTGTCCTTGACCCAGTCGACGGCGTCGTCGAACCAGCCGTGCCCGTCGATCTCCACCTGCGAGAGCGGGTTGCCCGCGCCGAAGGCGTAGCGGTTGTTGGTCCACGGGTCGGTGGTCAGGGACAGGTCGGCCAGCGCGCCGTTGTACAGGTCCAGGGTGAGGAACCTGTTGAGGCCGGGTGAGTAGTCCCGGAACCCCATGTCGTAGGTGTCGGTGCTCTGGTCGTGCCGGGTGGTGTTGAAGCGGTAGGAGTTCTCCTCCGGCTTGTCGGGGTTCTGCTGGTCGGGCTTGTCCTCGCCGGTGAACTCCTGGTCGTCGTCCTTGCCGTAGGCGGAGTAGCCGTAGGTGGACGTGGTGTCGCCCTGGTCGTCGGTGACCTGCTCGACGTCGGAGTGCGGGTTGTACCCGTAGACCGAGTCCTCCTCGGTCCCGTCGTCGTTGAACTTGACCTGGGCGAGCAGCTCGCCCTCGTTGGAGTACTGGTACGCCTTGCGCAGCGTGCCGTTCTCGTCCTCGGTCAGTACCTGGTCGGACAGCCCGAGGTAGTGGAACGACGTGGTCTTGTCGCCGACCTTGCGGGTCTGCTGCCGGTCGAGCGGGTCGTAGGTGTAGGTGGTCGTCCTCGCGCCCGCGCCCTCGCCCTTGACGTGCTCGATCTTGCGGTCGAACCCGTCGTAGGTGTACTTCTCCAGCTGCTGCCCGGACTGCGTGACCCGGAAGAGGCGGCCGAAGGCGTCGTAGTCGTAGTTGGCCGTCGCACCGTTCGTCGTGGACGAGACGAGGCGGTCGCGGTCGTAGTCGAACGCGGTGCGCACGCCGTCGATCGTCTGGTCCCAGACGTTGCCGTTGTCGTCGTTCTTGTACTCCTCCGTGCGCTGCCCGCCGGCGCCGTCCTTCGTCACCTTCCGCACGCGGTCGCGCGGGTCGTAGGTGTAGGTCGCGTCGGTGTCGACGGTCTCGCCGTGGTTGTCGGCGTTCTGCTTGCGCCCGTCGTCGCGGGTGCGGTTGGAGTTCGGGTCGTAGGTCAGGTTGTGCTCGGCGACCAGGGGCCCGTTGTTCTTCTTGTGCTCGACCTGCCGCTGCAGCAGGCCGTCGAGGTAGTAGGTGTAGTCGACGGTGTTGCCGTTGCTCTTGGTGTGCCGCTCGACGTGACCCCGGTCGGTGTAGGCGAACGAGTTCACCTTGCCGGCGTCGTTGTCGTCCTTCTTGTTCGTGACCTTGGTGACCAGGTCGCGGGGGTCGTTGTACTCGTACAGCGAGGACTTCCCGTCGAACTTCACGAACGTGAGCGCGTCGTTCTCGTTGTACCGGTACTCGGTGGTGTGCCGGACCGAGCCGTCCTTGAGCTCCTCGACCTTCTCCGCCAGGTTGACGCCGTTGTAGGCCACCCGCAGGGCGTCCGTCGGGGTGTCCGGGGTGGAGTCGGTCAGCTCGACGAGGTTGTCGTTGAGGTCGTAGCGGTAGTCGAAGACCTTGTTCTCGTCGTCGACCTCAGCGCTGTTGTCCCGCACCAGCTGCACGGCGTCGGCCGCGACCGTGCCGTTCGCCTTGCCGGACAACGTGATCGACCGGAGCCGGTCGGCCGACATCGCGTAGGTGCCGAGGCTGACCCACTCGCCGGCACGCTTCGTCTGGTCGACCGCGGCGGTGCTGGCGCCGCCGTCGTGCTCTACCGTGTACGTGGCGTCGGTCGCGCGACCCATCGGGTAGCGGACCAGCACCTCGTAGTTCCCGTCGCGGGGCACCGAGGCCTGCCAGCGGAACGTCGCGGCGTCGTCCTCCGTGGCGAGGAACCGCGTGCCCTGGAAGCCCTTCTCGGACTCACCCGTGCGCCAGTCCCCGGTCGCCCTGGCCCGCGTCTCGTTGGCGTTGTCCACCACCACGACGTCCCGGCCGACCGGCACGCCGCCGTCGGAGTGCCGCTTCAGCTTGCCGTCCGGGTAGTAGTCCCACGTCTCCACCCGCTGGGCGCCACCGCCCGCGCTCGTGACCGTGCGGTTGGCCTGCTGCCCGGTCGGCGAGTACTCGTAGGCGGTCCTGATCTCCCACGGGTCGGTGGTCGTGCGCAGCCAGCTGTTGTCGAACCAGGTCTGCTTCGTGACGTTGCGGGTCGACTCGCCGTGCGACGGCGGCGCGCTGATCTCGATGGCGTTGCCGACCTCGTCGTAGGTGTAGATCGTGCTGACGGGCGTGCGGTGTTCGGCGTCGGCCGGGTCGTACGGCAGGATCTCCTCGCGCGGCCGGTTCAGCTCGTCGTAGACGGTCTCCGCCACGAAGTCGTCGGCCTCGCCCGGCGTCTCCACCCCGCGCGGGTTGACCGTGCGGGTGAGGTTGCCCACCTGGTCGTACTCGTAGCGCGTGGTGAAGTACCTGATCGAGCCGTCGGCGCCCCGGCTGTGCGGCGAGCGGACCTCGGTCTGCAGACCACGCTCGTCGACCGTGATGAGGGTTTCGCTGCCCTCCTCGTCGGTGCTCCCGACGACGTTGCCGTCGCGGTCGTAGCGGGTCTTCGCGGAGTTGCCGGCCGCGTCGACGGTCTCGATCACCTGGTGGTTGGCGTCGAAGACGTACCGGGTGGTGAAGTCCTTCGTGTCCGGGGTGTTGTTCTTGCGTGCGTCGATCTCCTTGACCAGGTTGCCGACGTCGTCGTACTCGGAGGTGATCCGGTTGCCCGCGCCGTCCGTGGTCCGGACCAGCTGGTTGACCTCGTCGTAGACGAACCGGTAGGTGAAGTCGTTCTGGTCGCCGGGGGTCGCGTTGCCCTTCGGCTCGGTCTGGGACAGCAGGTTCCCGACCGCGTCGTAGGCGCTCGTGGTGAGCTTCTCCGGGCCGCCGGGGGTGTCCGGCGGGGCGTAGACGCCGACCTGCTGGTCCATCTCGTCGTACGCCACACGGGTCACCGCGCCGTTGGCCGCGGTGCTGGTGACCACGTTGTCGTTGCGGTCGTAGCGTGGTCCCGGCGTCACGATGAACACACCGGCGGCCTGGTCCTTCGGCACCCTGGTGTCCAATGGGCGCTTGAACAGGTCGTAGGTGTATGTGCTGGTCTTGTTGCGCGCGTCGGTGACCGCGAGGACGTTGCCCATGTCGTCGTAGCGGAAGAACGTCGTGCAGTCCAGTGCGTCGGTGATCAGCCGGGGGAAGCCGTTGGCGTCGTAGTCGCGGTAGGTCGCCGTGTGACCGTTGGCGTCCGTCTGCTCGATCAGCTGCCCGAACGAGTCGTAGGAGTACCGCGAGGTGAAGTCGTTCTGGTCCGGTGTGGCGTTGCCCTTCGGGTCGGTGACCGCGACCAGGTTGCCCTTGTCGTCGTAGGCGAACGTCCACCTGCGACCCTCGGGCGTCACCTTCTCGGTCAGGTCGGCCACGTAGCCGTCCAGCTCCGTGCGGTAGCCCAGCTGGGTGGCCGGTCCGCTGTTCTTGTTCGCCTCCGCGTCGCGGATCTCCAGCGGGAACCCGGTCTTCGGGTCGTAGCGCCAGGTCTGGGTCGCGCCGTTGTTCTCCACCAACCGGATGACGTTGTTGTCCTCGTCCCAGTGCAGCTGGGTCTTCCGGTTCTTGGCGTCGGTGATCCGCTCCGGGCGGCCGAACCCGTCGAGCAGGGTGGTCGTGGTGTGCCCGTTGCCGTCCACGAGCGTGTTGGAGATCTTCGAGCCGTCGTCGCCGTCCGGGTCGGCGTAGTCGAGGCTCGTCGGGTGGCCGCGCCGGTCGGTGACCGTGCGGACGTGCCACTTCCGGGCGCTGTCGGTGAAGTAGTCCAACCGGGTGGTGTGCCCGTTCGGATCCACTGTGGACAACAGCTTGTCGGTGCTCTCGTCGTAGAAGAACGTGAACGGCTTCGCGTCCGGGTCACCCGCGCCGTCGACCACCTCGCCGAGCGATCCCCGGTCGGTGTAGGTGAACGTGACCGTGCGCCCGGAGACGTCGGTGACCGACTTCAGCTTGTCGATGATGAACAGGTTGTCGAGGTTGGTGCCGGTGAGCTTCTGCCCACCCAGGATGTAGGAGAAGAGGTCGCCGCGCTGGTAGTAGTCCAGCGTGAGCGTGCGGCGGCCGGTCGCGTCGGTGACGTACTGGAGGATGCCGGTGTTGCGGCCGCCGAGCACCGCGCGCTCGTAGGTGAACGACATGGTGTTGCCGTTCTTCTCCACCGTCGAGGTGTGGTAGCCGTCGTTGTCGAAGTAGAACTTCGTCCGCTCCGGGGAGGTGAACACCCAGCGGTGCTCCGCATCGGCGTCCGGCTGGTAGCGCAGGTACAGGTGCACGCCGGCGGGCGAGTCGTAGGTCCACTTCCGCGAGTCGCTGCTGCCGTGCTTGTTCAGCTCCCACACGTGGCTCGTGCCGTCGCCGTCGACCAGCGTGACGGTCGTCGGCCAGCCGAGGATCCCGGGCAGCAGGCCCCCGAACTCCAGCGGCGTGCCCAGCCTGTTCAAAGTGGACGCCGTGACCGACCAGCCCGGTCCCGCGTAGGAGTCCGAGGTGTCCTTGGTGTTGTAGGACAGCCGGACGAAGCTCGCGAGGCCGCGGCTGGGGTTGCTGAGCACGTCGTGGTTCCACACGCCGTTGCCGGAGAACTGGTTGACGGCGACGTTGCCGCCCGCCCCGGTCGACATGTTCAGGTACGAGTAGAACGTCTCGAGCCCGAGCTGGTCGGACGTGGGGCGCTCGACACGCACGGGCAGGTCCAGCGTCGGCACGCCCGCCGTCTCGGACAGCCACCGCCGGGTCTGTTCGTCGAAGATGTCCCAGCGCAGGGTGAACTGCTCGCGCTCGTTGCCGATGTCGGCGAGTGTCGGCGCCTCGACCTTCGCGTCCACCTCGGCGGTCGCACCGGGCGCGAGGTTCGGCAGGTCGGTGTCGATGCGGGTGCCGGCGGTGGCGTCTGCGCCGTCCGGCAGGGTCCAGTGGTAGGACAGCACGTGCCGGCCGGCGGTCAGCGGCTGCTGGGTCGTGTTGGTGACCGTGACCCGCACGGGGTACTGGTCACCGGGGATCATCCGCCGGGGTGTGTCGGGTGCCGCGTAGGCGCCGTTCGGCGCGGCGACGGTCACCGCCCTGGGCTCCGGCGACTGCGCCGGTGCCCGTTCCTGTTGCGGCAACACCGAAAGCGGCGCACACCGCGGCGACGGCGGGGCCGCCACCCGCGCCCCGGTGGTGGTCCCCGCCGCGGCGGCGCCGCCGGGGAACGAGGGTGCTCCGGCGATCACCAGTGCCGACAACGTGAAAGCGGCACAAATCCGGCTGACTTTCCCCATGGCGCGCGTTCCTCCCAGTTTTCACGCACACTGAAGTCAACGCCGCCCGCTTCTTGAGCAGCAGTATTCACGAGAGCCGTGAACAGAAGATCCCGCGAAGGCCCCAGTTCCCCCAGGGAGCGGCTTGCCCCCAAGCTCGACAGCTCCGGTGGACATTCAAGCACGATTAGCCCGCCGGCCAATAGGCCGAACAGGCTAATCGGATTTTTCTCGACTTCTGTCTAGCTGAGTAACTTCCACATTCCACGGTCGGTCATGGTCATTTCGGTTGGCTGGCGGTGAAGGTGAACTGTCCGGACGGAACGGAATAGACGGCATATTCGCCGGCCACCCGCTGGAACGTCGCCCGAGAGGGCGCGCCGACGTGACCGCCCGGCACCCACACCTCCGCGGTGGTGTTGGCGGGCACGGTGACCGTCAGCGTGAACCGGTGGCCGGTCCTGGACCACGAGCTGCGGGCAATGCCTTGCGGTGTCTCGTAGCTGCTGCGGACGTACCGGAGGTCGCCGACCGGCTTGGGCTGGATGACGAGCGACCCGTACCCGGTCGTGCCGGGGCGGATGCCGCCCAGGCCGGCGTGGAACCACTCGTCGATCTGGGCGAGGATCATGTGGTTCTTCGACGCCCCGCGGCTCCAGTTCTCGCCGATGGTGGTCATCCCGTCGGGGTTGGCCGGTGTGGGTGCCATGAAGTAGCCGTAGCTGGGCTGGTCGTCCTCCTGGAGAACGTCCCACAGGAGGTCGTCACGACCGGCGGCGGTCAGGGCGCGGACGATCGGCGCCATGCCGATGGTGCCGCCGCTGAGGTGCGGGCCGTCCCCGTTCGGGTGGTACGACCGCACCAGCTCGACGAGGGCGTTCACCACCTCGGCGCGGCGGTCGTCCGGGACGAGACCCGCGTCGAGGGCGAGTGCCTGTGCCGCCTGGGTGGCGCCCTCCGGGCCGGCGTCGCCGTTCGCGGTGTAGCGGCCGAGCGCGTCGTTGAAGAACGCGTCGTTGAACGACTGCCTGATGGCGCCGGCGAGGTCCCGGTACGACACGGCGTCGGCACCGTGGCCGGTCAGCTCGGCCATGGTGGCCATTCTGGTGATCATGACGTAGTAGCCCCAGGTTCCGGTGATGCGACCGGAGGTCTGGTCCGCCGAGACCCAGTCGGCCAGTGCGGCGTCGACGATGTTGCCGGTGACCTTCTCGCGGCGGATGTAGTCGACGAACGCGACCATCCGGTCGTAGTAGGCACCCATGGTCCCGGTGTCGCCGTACAGCTCGTAGCGGAACCACGGCACGAGGACGATCCCGTTGCCCCAGTTGATCTCGTCGCCGAAGCGGCCGGTGTAGCCCCAGTCGTAGACGGGTGTCTTCAACGCGACGTTCCCGTACATCGGAGTGTCCGCGATGGACTGTCCCTCGACGAGGTGGTGCATCGTGGTGCGCAGGAAGGCGGAGAGGCCGAACTCGCGGTGGATGGCACCCATGGGCATCGTGTAGTCGGCCGGGTAGGACAGCTTCTCGCGGCCGGGGCAGTCGGTGAAGACCGACATCATGTTGCTGGCGAAGGAGTACCGGGCCATGGTGTGGATCCGGTTGAGCCGCGGGTTGGAGCTGTGGAACTCGCCCGCCACCGGCACGTCCGCCTGGAGGCGCACGCCGGTGATGAGGTCGCGGGAGGGGGTGTAGCCCTCGGGCAGACCGGTGACCTGGACCCACTGCATGCCGAAGTAGTTGAAACTCGGCTGCCACGACTCGCCGCCGGGCGCGCCGTGGGCGGTGTAGGTGTTGAACAGGTCGGCGCCGCGGGAACCGCCGCCACCCATGAGGGAGGCCTGGTTCACCGTGCCGTCGGGGTTGAGCGACTCGGCCGGCGCCATCCGGACCGTGGTGCCGGCCGGCACGTGCCGGAGGTTGAGGCGTGGCCAGCCGGTGATGTTCTGGCCGAGGTCGAACACCCAGGTGCCGGGTGCCGGGTTGGTGACCGAGACGGGTGTCAGCTCTTCCTGTGCCCGCACCGGTTCGGCGTCGCGCGCCACGAGTTTCGTGGCGAGGTTGGGTGGTGGTGCGATGCCGGCGCTCGTCCAGTCCATGGTGGACCCGTCGCGCCGCGTGGCGGCCGGGCTCAGGTCGGCACCGGGTTGGTTCCAGCCCGGCTGCTCGCGGCGTGCGTCGTGGTCGGCGCCGGAGTACCAGGCGTCGGTGACCAGCGGGCCCAGGGCGGTGCGCCACGACCGGTCGGTGACGATCACGTCGGTGCTGCCGTCGGTGTAGCGGAGCTCGGCACGGCCGATGAGCCGCGGGGTCACCGCCGCGCCGGCGGAGGGGTCGCTGGCCGCGATGTTGTTGCCGGACCCCGTGACCCTCGCACCGGCCGGGTGCGGGCCCGACAGCCCGGGCGTGAACGTGATGGTGGCCGCGTCGATCGCGGTGATCACCCGGGACTCCAGGCGGTCGCCGCCACCGCCGGTGTCGACGTTGACGGTGCCGCCGACGTGGTAGCCGGCCGTGGTGTCCAGTGTGACGGACCTCGCCCCGGCGGGAGCGTCCGCCGCCAGCACGCCGTCGCCCTTGAGCTGGCTCTGCCACCACGAGTACGGCGCCGTCCGCCCGACGGCCGGGTTCGTCACGCTGCGCCGGACGTAGGCGGTGCCGTTGCCGAGCTCGACGCCGATCGTGTTGCCGCCGCCCCGGAGCACCGGCGCGAGGTCGTAGGAACGGTACTCGGTGGACAGCTGGTAGTTGGAGTTCCCCGGCGCCAGCACCTCGTCGGTCAGCTCCCGGCCGTTGACCGTGGCGTGGTGCAGCCCGATGCCGGACAGGTAGAGCCGCGCGTCGGCGACCCGCTTGCCGCGCGGGATGGTGAACTGGCGGGCGAAGATCGGCATCGGCTGGTTCTCGGCCCGGTCCGGGTGGTCGATCCACCGGGCGTCGCCCCAGTCGCGCTGCTCCAGCAGTCCCGTCGACCAGGTCGCGGGTGTGGACCACTGGGAGGGCCGGGAGTCGGCGTCCCAGACCCGCACCCGCCAGGCGACCGTGTCCCGGGACCGCAGCGGCGCACCGAAACTCACCTGCTGCCGTGCCCCGGCCACCCGCCCGGTCGTCCACAGTAGACGGCCGGCGGTCAGGTCACGCGCGGACCGCGCCGCCTGCACCTCGTAGGCCGTCTGCCGGTCCCCCGGGCACGCGACCCGGGCACCCGGCCGGTAGCACGGGTGTGACCGCGCCCGCGCCGTCTCCACCAGCTGCCAGCTCAACGCCGGGCGCCGGTTGCCGAGCACGGCCGGCTCGGTGCGGCCGTCCACCGCGAGGTGCACGACCGCGACGTTGCCGTCCCCGCCGGGCGTGGCCTCGGCGGTGACCGCCGGCGCGCCCATGAGCACAAGGCCCACGCCGGCGAGGACACGAAGTGAACGGGTGGTGAGCATCGTCGCTCCCTGGGGAGATCAGGTCCCTGACTGGTAGTCGGCGTCCATCGACGCCAGCAGCTGCTCCGGCGTGCCCTGCCCGCTGAAGATCTCCTGCAGGCCGGCGAACATGGTCTGCTGCACCTTGGGGTTGGGCCAGAGCTGGTCCATGAACGGCACGGTGCGGTCGTCGTTGATGAAGGTGGACAGCTCGGTCAGCGACGCGTCGATGTCGTAGCCGGTGTCCGGAAGGGACGGTAGGCCGCCCTGCTTCTCGGCGAACAGGTTCATGCCCGCCGGCGACATCACGAAGTTGACGAACTTCATCGCCAGCTCGGGGTTCTTGGCCTTGGCGTTGATCCCGTAACCGGCGCCGGCCGCCGCGGGCACGATGGTCTGGCTCGGGTCGTCGGTGGCCGGCAGGGGCTTGAGGACGAACGTGCCGCCGGGATTCTGCTTCTTGAGCAACGAGATCACCCAGTTGCCCTGGATGATGCCGAGCGTCTTCCCGGTGGCGGCGAGCTTCTGGCTCGCCTCGTAGCTCGTGGACAGTGGACTTTCCTGGAAGCAGCCGGACTTGTCCATCTCGACGTACTTGGCGACCGCGGTGGTCCACGCCGAGGACGCGAAGCTCGTCTCGCCGGCGGCCATCTTCTTGTCGAAGTCCCGGTCCGGGCCGTACACCGTCGTCGCGACGAGCGGGAACAGGACGATCTGGGTGACCCAGTTGTCCTGGATGCCCAACGCGAACGCGGGCGTCCCCTTCGCCCTGGCGGCGCGGCAGAACGCGAGCAGCTCGGTCCACGTGCCCGGGGGTGTGAGGCCCGCCCTGCTCATGGCGTCGGTGTTGTAGATCGCGCCGATGCCGTTGATCCCGAAGATCGCGTCGTAGGTCCTGCCGTCGTACTGGGCGACGTCGCTGACCACCTCCGGGTACCGGGCGGCCCACGACTGGTCGGACAGGTCACGCAGGTACCCGGCCTCGGCCAGGACGTGGACGGTGCCGGGGTTTCCGTTGCCCGGCCACACGGACATGACATCCGGCGCGGTGCCCGAGGACAGCTGGGTGCGGATCTGCTGCTGGTACTGGTCCGCACCGCTGGTCGTGAAGTTCACCTTCACCCCGGGGTTGGCTTCCTCGAACGCCTTCACGACGTCCTCGACCGAGCCCTGGTCGACCGAGGCGAGGGTGAGGGTGTTGGCGTCGGTGGCGGCGTTCGTGCCGCCACCGCACGCGGCTAACGCGAGGGTCGTCACGGCCAGCAGGGCCGGTAGGATCTTCATGTTGTCTCCTTTGACAATGTGGCGGTGACGATGTGGTGGCCGGAGGTCAGCCGCAGCGTCGTGCCCGCCGGCCGGTCGCCGAGCCGCACGCTGTCGGGATCGGTGGTGGGGACTTCCAGCACGGCGGTGCTGCCGGGTGGGACGGTGGCGGTCACGGTGACCCGGTCGCCGTCGCGGGACCAGCCGCAGGCGACGCGGCCGCGTGCGGTCTCCTGCTCGGCGCGGGCCCAGGTGAGGGTGCCGCCGGGCAGGGGGCGCAGCAGGAGCTCGGAGTACGCGACGGACTCCGGGGTCTGGTCGATGCCGGCGACGCGGCCGTAGAGCCAGTCGCCGACGCTGCCGAGGCTGTAGTGGTTGAACGAGTTCATCGCGGCGGCCTGGAAGCCGCCGTGCTCGGTCCAGCCGTCCCAGCGCTCCCAGATCGTGGTCGCGCCCTGGCGGATCGAGTAGCCCCAGGACGGGAACTCCTCCTGCTGCAGCAACGCGTAGGCGAGGTCGGCGCGGCCGTGGTCGGCGAGCACCGGGCACAGCAGGGCGACGCCGACGAACCCGGTCGTGAGGCGGTTGTCGCGCTTCTCGATGTCGGCGGCGAGGTGCGCCACGGCCGCCGGCACCAGCTCCGCCGGCACCAGCCCGAACGCCAGCGCGAGCAGGTAGGCGGTCTGGGTGCCGCCCTCGACGCGACCATTGCCGTCCACATAGGACTCGATGAACGCGTCCCGGATCGCGGCGTGCAGCGCCCGGTGCTCGGCGGCGACGTCGTGCCGGCCCAGGACGTCGGCGGCCTGTGCCACGAGCTGTGCGCTGCGGGCGAAGTAGGCCGTGGACAGCACGTCGCGGGGTGTGGTGACGTCGAGCTGCAGCCAGTCGCCGTAGGAGTTGCCGGTGCGGTGCCGCCAGCGCAGGTCCGGGTTGTGGCGGCGGATGTGCGCGACCCAGGCGACCATCGCGTCGAAGCACTCCGCGAGCACCCGCCGGTCGCCGTAGACGCGCCACAGGTGCCACGGGATGATCACGCCGGCGTCGCCCCAGGCGGGCGCGGCCTCGCGCGGGATCAGGAGCGCGGGGGCGACGTCGCGGAACGCCCCGTCGGCGTCCTGGCCCGTGACCACGTCCCGCAGCCAGCGGGCGAGGAACGTGGCGACGTCGGCGTTTCGGCTGGCGGTCGGGGCGAAGATCTGCGCGTCGCCCAGCCAGCCGAGCCGCTCGTCGCGTTGCGGGCAGTCGGTGGGCACCGCGACGAAGTTGCCCCGCTGCCCCCAGGAGATGTTGGCCTGCAGCTGGTTGACCATGGGGTCCGAGCACTCGAAGTGTCCGGTCCACGGGGTGTCGTTGTGCAGCACCCGGGCCGTCACGTCGATGGCCGACAGGTCGCCGGGATAGCCGCTGACCTCGAGGTACCGGAAGCCGTGCACGGCGAAGCGCGGCTCGAACACCTCGACGTCGCCGCCGCCGGCGATGTGGACGTCGGTCGCCCTGGCCCGCCTCAGGTTCTCGACGTACAGCTCGCCGCCGTCCAGGATCTCCGCGTGCCGCAAGCTGATCCGCTGGCCGAAGCCGGCGCCGCGGACGGTGAGCCGCACCCGGCCGACCAGGTTCTGTCCGAAGTCGACGATGAACCGGCCGGGTTCCCGGGTGGTCACCGAGACCGGCGCCACCTCGCGGGTGATGCGGACCGGGTGGTCGGGCTCGGCGACCAGCGGTCCGGGCTCGGTGCCGAGCACGGCGACCGGCCGCCACGGTTCCTCCACCATGGACAGGTCGACGTGCTCGCCCATCAGCAGGTCCGCGGACCGCACCGGACCGGGCCGCTCGTGCCAGGCGGCGTCGGTGGCCACCACCTGCCGCGAGCCGTCGGCGAAGTCGACCACCAGCTGGGCCAGGAACTCCGGGTGGTCGCCGTAGTGCCGGGCGGCCCGCCGCTCGTCGAAGCCGACGAACCCGGACCACCAGCCGTCGGCGACGGTCGCGGCGAGCACGTTGCCTCCCTTCCGCAGCAACGAGGTCACGTCGTAGGTCTGGTACTGGATGCGCCGGTGGTACTCCGTCCAGCCGGGCGCCAGCTCGAGGTCGCCGACGCGGGTGCCGTTCAGCCGCGCCTCGTAGACGCCGCGGGCGGTGGCGTAGAGCCGGGCCCGCACGGGTTCCCGCGCCAGGGTGAACTCGCGCCGCAGGTCGAGCGGCGGCTCGCCGACGGGTGGTTCCTGACCCGTGGGCGGGTCGAAGGGCGGTAGCGCATGGGGGTCGCGGCCGATCCACGCCGCGGTCCAGTCGTCGTGGTGCAGCAGCCCGGTCTCGAACCAGCTCTCCCCCACGCCGGCGCGGTCGCCCCGCTCGTCCCAGAGCTCGACCCGCCAGTGGTACCGCGTGGCCGAACGCAGGACCGGGCCGTCCCACGGCACCAGCAGTCCGTCCCCGGCCTCCCGCCGGCCGCTGTCCCACAGCAGGCGGTCCTGCTCGTCGAGGTCGCCGGGCCGCCCGGCGGCGGTGATCCGGTACGCGCTCTGCGCGGCGCCGGTCCGGTCGCACTCGAGCCGCCACGACAGCCGCGGCCGCGGTTGGTCGAGGCCGAGGGGCTCGTGCCGCTGCTCGGTCCGCAACCCGTACGGGCGGAGCGTTTCCGTCATCCCTTGAGCCCTCCGGCGAATCCGTTGATGATGCTGCGCTGCAGTGCGAAGTAGACGACCAGGATCGGCACGACGCTGATCACCAGCGCGGCGAAGATCAGGTTCCAGTCGGACACGTACTGCCCGACGAACCCGGCGATCGCGACCGGCATGGTCTGCTGGCCGCTGCCGGACAGGTACAGCAGCGGGGTGAAGAAGTCGTTCCACACGGCCACCGCGTTGAGCACCAGCGCGGTCACCGTGATCGGCCTGAGCATCGGCAGCACCACGTACCGGAAGCCCTGCAGCGGCGTGCACCCGTCGATGAGCGCCGCGTCCTCGAAGTCGCGCGGCAGCGCCCGCAGGAACCCGGTGTAGAGGAACGTGGTGAACGGCACCTGCAGCCCGGCGTAGAAGAGGATCAACGCCCACGGTGTGCCGAGCAGGCCGAGATCCCGCATCGTCTGGTACAGCGGCAGCGCCGCCAGCTGGAACGGCAGGATCAGCCCCAGCATGATCAGCAGGAAGGTCCAGCGGGACCAGCGGGCGGTGACCCGGGCCAGCGGGTACGCCGCGAGCGCCGAGGCGGCCAGCACGACCACCACCGAGCCGGCCGTGACGAGCACGCTGTTGGCCAGCGCGCCACCGAGCGCGCCCTGTTCCCACGCCTGGGTGAAGTTGTCGAACGTGGGCGAGGCGGTCGGCGCGATCGGCGACGAGCCGTCCGAGGACCGCCGGACGGCGAGGTTCACCAGGACGTACACCGGGAACGCGACGACCAGGCCGGCCGCGATCATCACCAGCTCGAGCGTGAACGTGCGGAGGCGGTAGCGGGTCATGACGCGGCCCTCTCGGCTCGGGACAGCACGAGGTACTGGCCGGCGGAGGCCACCGCCACGACGACCGTGAGCACGACGGCGAGCGCGATGCTGTAGCCGAACTCGCCCAGCGTGAACGCGTCCTTGTAGATCAACGTCGACAGCGTGTCGGTGGCGTGGCCCGGGCCGCCGCCGGTCAGCGCGTACACCTGGTCGAACAGCTTGATCCCGCCGATGATCGACAGCATCAGGTTGACCGTGAACGCCGGCGCCAGCAGTGGCCGGATCACCGACCAGAACCGCCGCACGGCGCCGGCCCCGTCGATGGCCGCGGCCTCGTAGATCTCCCGCGGCACGGCCTGCAGCCCGGCCAGGAAGATCACCATCGAGTAGCCGGCGTACTGCCACACGATCACGCCGATGACCGACCACAGCGCGAGGTCCGGGTCACCCAGCCAGTCCTGGCGCCACGCGCCCAGGCCGACCGCGGCCAGCAGGCTGTTCACCGCGCCGTCCGGGCCGAGCAGGTTGCGCCACAGGTAGGCGGTCACGATCGGGGTGATCATCGCCGGCGCGAACAGGAGCACCCGCAACACGTTGCGGGACCTGATCGCGCTGTTGACGCCGAGCGCGAGCAGCAGCCCGATGCCGTTCTGGATCACCGTGATCGCGACCGCGACCAGCACCGTGTGCCCGATCGCCTGGACCGCGTCCGGGTCGGTGGCCATCTCGACGAAGTTCCCGAGGCCGACGAAGGAGAAGTCCGGGGACAGCCCGTCCCAGTCGGTGAAGGCGTAGTAGACGCCCCGCGCGCTCGGGACCAGCACGACGAACGCGAAGAGCAGCAGCGCCGGCACCACGAACCACCACGGCGGCGCCGGCCGCCGGCTCACCCGGCGCGCCGGTGGGTCCGCGACGGGACCGGCCTGCGGGCCGGCTGCCTGGTCCTTCGTGGCGACAGTCATTGGCGTCCACCTCTGAAACGTTTCACCGCGCGGTGCTGCTGGTCGGCCGAGAGAGTTTGGGTAACGTTATCCAAATTTGGTGCGGCTGACTCTAGGAGTCGTGGTGGCATGCGTCAAGGTCTCCTGCTCGGGCGCTCTATGCTTGCCGGCAACGTTTCTCACAGGAGGAGGCGGCATGGGGCAGCCCCGGCGGGTCACGATCGTCGACGTGGCACGGCACGCCAACGTGTCGACGACCGCCGTGTCGAAGGTGCTGCGCAACGCGTACGGCGCCAGCCCCGCCATGCGGGCGAAGGTGCAGCAGGCCATCGAGGAGCTGGGCTACCGGCCCAACGCGGCGGCGCGGGGGCTGCGTGGCCAGACGTACACGATCGGCGTGATGCTGCCCGACATCCGCAACCCGTTCTTCCCCGACATCCTCGACGGCCTCACCACCACACTCGGCGAGACCGACTACCACGTCCTCCTCGGCCCCAGCTGCAACAACGGCGAGCAGGCGGAAGCCGAGATCATCGCCGCGATGATCGACCGGGGTATGGACGGCATGATCCTCATCGCCCCGCTCTCCCCGCGGCCCCACCTGGAACGGGTCGCCGCCGCCGTGCCCACGGTCGTCATCGGCCGGCACGGGCATTCCCCCCACTACGACACCGTCACCGACGACGACACCACCGGCGCCGCCCTGGTCGTCAACCACCTCGCCGACCTCGGCCACCGGCACATCGCCCACATCGAGCACCACGAGACCGACCCCACCCACCTGGCGGAGATGCCGAACGCCGTCCGCGCGGAGGGATACCGCCAGGCCATGCACGCTCGGGGCCTCGAGGTCGACATCGTGTCCACCACCTACACGCAGGAGGGTGGTTACGAGGGCGCCCGGCAGCTACTCGCCCGGCCGCGCCGGCCGACCGCCATCTTCGCCGGGGCCGACATCGTCGCCATGGGCGTGCTCACCGCCCTCACCGAGGCCGGCCTCTCGGTTCCCGGCGACATCTCGGTCGCCGGGTACGACAACACCACGTTCGCCGCGCTCGGGCCCATCTCCCTCACCAGCGTCGACCAGGCCGGCCACCAGATCGGCACCAACGCCGCACGGCTACTCCTGGAACGCATCGGTGACCGAGACCGGCCGTCCGCGCAGGTCAAGTTCTCGCCCACGCTCGTCACCCGCCGCACGACCGCTCCCCCGGCCTGACACCTCGGCCCCGCCCCAGCGCCCTGAAAGGCGCGTTCGAGACATCGCCGCCGCCCCGAAAGGCGCGTTCGAGACGCTCAACGCCCTGAACGCGCCTTTCAAGGCACGGCCACCGTCCCGAACGCGCCTTTCAGGACACAACCGCCGCCCGAACGCGCCCTTCAGGACACGACCGCCGCCCCGAACGCGCCCTTCCGGACACAACCGCCGCCCCGAAAGGCGCGTTCGAGACATCACCGGCGCCCCGAAAGGCGCGTTCGAGACGCTCAACGCCCTGAACGCGCCTTTCAAGGCACGGCCACCGCCCCGAACGCGCCCTTCAGGACACGACCGCCGCCCCGAACGCGCCCTTCCGGACACGACCGCCGCCCCGAAAGGCGCGTTCGAGACATCACCGGCGCCCCGAAAGGCGCGTTCGAGACGCTCAACGCCCTGAACGCGCCTTTCAAGGCACGGCCACCGTCCCGAACGCGCCCTTCAGGACACGCCCACCGTCCCGAACGCGCCTTTCAGGGCGGTCCGTCCCCACCGGACGGGCGCTCCGCGCCTCTTCAGCCCACCCACCGACCAGGCCCCCAAAAAAACCACTCCCGTCCACAGAGGACCAAAGGTCACCTCTTCGAGAGCGGCTGCGCCGCGGGCTCCTCGTGGGAGGCCGCCCAGGAGGCGAGCAGCCGCAGCCTCTCCTCGGACGGGGAGCCCGGCTCGGCGGTGTAGATGGTGAGGGTGAGCCCGGGTTCGGCGGCCATCTCGAGGCCTTCGTAGGCGAGGGTGAGGTCGCCGACGACAGAATGGTGGTAGTTCTTGGTGCCGGTCCCGTGGTGGCGGACGTTGTGCGCGCCCCACCGGGTGCGGAACTCGTCGCTGCGGGTGGACAGTTCGCCGATGAGGTCGTGGAGCTCCCTGTCGTGCGGGTTGCGGCCGGCCTCGGTGCGCAGGATGGCGACGTTGATGTCGGCGAGGCGGTCCCAGTCGGGGTAGAACTGGCGCGAGCCGGGGGCGAGGAACTGGAACCGGGACAGGTTCGGGGGCCGGTGCGGGTCGGCGGCGTAGACCTCGGCGTAGAAGGCCCGGGCCAGCTGGTTGGTGGCCAGGAGGTCCATGCGTCCATTGCGGACGAACGCCGGCCCCGCGGTGATGGCGTCGAGTGTCCACTGCAGACTCTGGTGCGGGACCCACTGCTTCGTCTTGCGCCGCCGGGGCCGCACGATCGCGGCCGTGCCGTCCGCGGCCCGGGCCAGGTCGAACAGGTGTGCCCGTTCCGCCTCGTCGAGCCGCAGCGCCCGCGCGACGGCGTCCAGCACACCGGCCGAGACCCCGGCCAGCGCGCCCCGCTCCAGTTTGGCGTAGTACTCGACGCTCACGTCGGCCAGCGCGGCGACCTCGCCGCGGCGCAGGCCGGGCACGCGGCGGTTGGCGCCGGCGGGCAGTCCGGCCTGCTCCGGGGTGATCCTGGCTCGCCGCGAGACGAGGAACTCGCGGACCTCCTCGCGATTGTCCACCCCACGACGGTAACGCGCCCGACTCGCGGGTGGGGTGCCCTGCCAGTACACCTAACAACAGGAACTCCCTGGCCAGCCCCGGCCGCGGTGTCATGGAGACAGAACCTGAGAGGAGGACGCCATGCGTGGCGTAGTGATGCACGCCCCCGGCGACGTCCGGGTCGAACAACGCGACGACCCGAAGATCGTCGCCCCCACCGACGCCGTCATCCGCCTGTCCGCGACCTGCATCTGCGGGTCCGACCTGTGGCCCTTCCGCGGCGTCGACGCCATCGACGAGCCGCTGCCGATGGGCCACGAGTACGTCGGCGTCGTCGAGGAGGTCGGCGACGAGGTGCGCGGCGTCCGGCCCGGCCAGTTCGTGATCGGGTCCTTCGTCGCGTCGGACAACACCTGCGAGCTCTGCCGGGCCGGCTACCAGTCCGCCTGCGTCCAGCGGACCTTCATGAACACCAGCTGCGCCCAGGCCGAGTTCATGCGGGTGCCGCTGGCCGACGGCACCCTGGTCGCCACGCCCGAGATGCCCGCCGACGACCTGGTGCCCAGCTTCCTGGCCGCGTCGGACGTGCTCGGTACCGGCTGGTTCGGCGCCGTCGCCGCCCAGGCCGGTCCGGGCAGGACGGTCGCGGTCGTCGGCGACGGCGCGGTCGGCCTGCTCGCGGTCCTGGCCGCCCGGCAGCTCGGCGCGGACCGCGTCATCGCGATGAGCCGCCACGAGCCGCGCCAGAAGCTCGCCCTGGAGTACGGGGCGACCGACATCGTCACCACCCGCGGCGACGAGGGCGTCGCGGAGATCAAGGAGCTGACCGGCGGCCTGGGCGCGCACTCGGTCGTCGAGGCGGTCGGCACCCAGGAGTCGATGATGCAGGCCATCCGCTCGACCCGCCCCGGCGGGCACGTCGGCTACGTCGGCGTCGCCCACGACGTCGAGCTGCCCGGCGAGGAGCTGTTCTTCTCCCACGTGCACCTGCACGGCGGCCCGGCCCCGGTCCGCGAGTACCTGCCACACCTGATCGACCTGATCTGGAACCGCCGGATCGACCCCGGCAAGGTCTTCGACCTGGAGCTACCCCTCGACCAGGCCCCCGAGGGCTACCGCGCCATGGACGAACGCCGCGCCATCAAGACCCTGCTCCGCCCGTAGCCCTCCGGCCGCTCGCCCCGGACCCCACTCGGGCCGGGGCGAGCGGCTGGGCATGGCCCGGTTCGGCGAAGCCTGTCCTCGGCGTCAGGTCTGGGGTGTCACGGTCAGGATGGCCAGGCACATCTCGTCGCTGGTGCCGTCGCCCCACACCACGTAGCGGGGTTTGAGCGTCTTGAGCTGTGGCAGCTTCGAACGCAGCGCCGCGTCGTGGGTGCACGTGACCCGGATCGTGTCGCCCTCCTTGAGCTGGACCGGTTGGGGCAGCACCTGTTCGGACTGGTCGTCGAAGTTGTACGACGGCTGGTCGAGCAGTGTCCGCGCGTTCGGCGTGCCCGGGTTGAGCTCGACCGAGATCGCGCGGCCGAGCAGGTGCATGTGCGGGGTCAGCGCGTACAGCAGGGCGGGCTGGGGCACCGGGTAGTCGCAGTGCTGGGTGTTCCCCGGGGCCGGCGGCCTGCCCTGGTTGCAGTACTCGTTCAGCCCGTCGACCTCCTCGCGGGCGTCGGCGCCAGTGCGCCTGACCAGGTCCGCGATCGCCGTCTCGCGGTCGCAGAGCGGGCCGGACTCCGCCGGCGCGCAGGGCAGCTCGATGGGACCGGACATCAGGTGGCCGAACAGCGGCGTCACGTCCTCGGTGCCGGGCACCAGGCGCAGGCGGATCTTCGACTGGTCGGTCTCGCCCGGCTTTCCGTTGGTGGCCAACAGGTTGTAGTGCACCTGCAGCACGAGCCGGCTCCCCGGCTCGAGCCGGTAGCCGGTGCGCTCGCCGATCAGCGTCTCCTCGTGGCCGGGCGCCCACGCGCCGACGTAGCTCGACTGGTCGTCGCCGTCGAGGCCGCTGCCGCCGAAGCACTGCCAGCCGTCGCCCTTGGTCCTGGCATCCACGCGTTTCGCCTCGTCCACGGCGGAGGCGGGGATCTGGTAGAAGATGCCGTGGTGCACGATCTCCCTGTTCTGCGGGAGGAACTGGCTGCCGGTCAGGTACGCCACCTCGGTGAGCTTCGGGTCGATCAGGAAGCACCGGTACTCGTCGGTGCCACCCTCCGGCGGCACGGGCTCGTACGCCCGCGCGAGCCCCACCTCCTGGAACCGCTCCCCCGCCCGCAGCGGCGCCGCCTCGGGTGGTGGGCCGCTGTGCGCGTGCCCGCCCGGCGACGCGGCGGGTACGGTCCAACCGCACGCCGCGACCATCAGCAACACCGGCACGGCAACGACGAATTTCCTGATCCCCATTCTTCATCCCCTTGACTCGTGCCCCGGCAGTACTTCGACGCTATACCGTGACGACCACCCCGAGTATCGGGGAAATCCCTGAACCGTCCTGCCCGGCATCAAGCCGTGCCCTGACGAATCATTGACGCCGGTGCGGCACCGTCGCCCCATGAAATCGACAGTTCGCCCTCGATTACGGGCCGCGTGCGTGCTCGTCCTGCTGATACTGGGTTTTCTCGACGCGCCGGCGGGCGCGACGGCCGCCGACGCGGCGGGTGACTGGACACAGTTCCGCAACAGCCCGGCGCTGCTGGGCGTCAACCCCAGCTCGTCGGACAACAGCCGTCGCACGGTCTCGAACGCCGTCAGCGCCTCCGCCTGCCGGCCCGACCGGTAGAGCGCGAGCATCCAGTGCCCCCACAACCGTTCCCGTGGCAGCCGCTCGTGCACCAGGTGGTGCAGCTCCGCGGCCGACGCCGGGTCGCCGTCACGCAGTGCCTGCTCACCACGCGACGCGAGGGCCTCGAAGACCAGCAGGTCCAGGTCGTCCGCACCGACCCGCAACCGGTACCCCGCGGACTCGCCGACGAGCGCCCCGGTCAACCCCAGCGTCTGGCGCAGGGCCGACACGTAGGTGCGCAACGCACCCGTCGAGGTCGGTGGCGGGGTGTCGCGCCACACCACGGCGGGGTGCTGAGCCGGCACTGAGTTGGGGACCCCTCCTCGCGCCCCTGGGTCACCATCACCGCGAACGGAAACATCCGACAGCGGGGAGACGAGATGGACGGGTACGGCTTCGACTCGGGTTCGTTCCAGGGGGTGCGGGAGACCTGGCTCGACCTCCAGGCAGGCCTGCGGGACGACAGCGCGGCGGTGGAACAGCTGCTCGCCGTGGTGGCCCCCGGCCACGAACCGGCCAGCGGCTTCGTCGCCTCGACCCAGCAGAGCTCCGGCGAGGCGCTGCGGACCGCGATCACGCAGATGCAGGCCTTTGTGGACGGTTACGTGAACGGCCTCGGACAGTCCGCAAAGGAGTACGACGGCCTGGAGACCAGTGGCAGCAGGACTTTCGGCGGGGGGCGTTGACATGAACGGGGAAACCATCACCGGTGCCGCGATCGGCGGCCTGGCCGGCACCGTGCTCGGCCCCGCCGGCACCGTGGCGTTCGGCGCGCTCGGCGGGCTCGTCGGCGACGCGTACTCGCGGAAGCCGAGCGTCGGCACCTTCGCCACGACCATGCGGAACGACCTGAAGCCGGAGAACGTCACCCTGAACGCGCACGAGATCTACGTGCGCATCACGACCGGACCCGGTGCGGGCACGCTGGTCGCCGCCTGCGCCGCCGCGACGAACCTGGCGAAGGCCTTCTCGGACCGGGCCACCCAGATCGCGACGTTGCGTGGCGCGACCGCGGCGGCGTGGCAGGGTGACGCGTCCGCCGCGGCGATCGCCGCGACCGGGCCGCTCGCCGACACCTTCACCGTGGCGCAGCGGCAACTCGCCGCGAACTCCCAGGCGCTGACCGCCGAGGCCGAGGCGTTCGACCACATCCGGTCCCAGGTCGAGTTCGTCCCGGAAACCCCGCCGCAGAGCGGCATCGCCAACGCGGTGAACCCGTTCCAGACCGACGTCGACGGCGCCATCACCGCGTACAACGCCAAGGCGGCCAAGAACGTCGCGCTGTACGAGGCGTACTCCGCGGACACCGCCGCGGCGCGGAGCCAGGTCCCGCAGAGCTACCCGGAACCGGGCCCGCTCAGCGCGTCGGCGGCCGCGGTCACCCGTACGGGGTCCCCCGTCCAGGCGGCGTCAAGCACGCCACCGCAACTCGGCGTAACGGCCGGCGCGGGTGGTGAACCGGCGGCCACCACCGCGAGCGCCGCACCCGGCGGGGCCGCGTCCGCGCCACCGTCGACCGGTGCCGCGGCCGGCAAGTCGGATGGCACCGCCGGTCAGGGCGCCGGGTCGACCGGCCGCCCCGTCCAGCAGCCGCCGTCGACCACCACCCCGGCCGCGACGGTTCCCGCCCTGCCGGCCGCGGGCGACGCTTACGCCGGCGGCCCACTGGCGGGTGTCCCCCGGACGGGGGCCGAGGTGCAACGCACACGCTACGGAGCCGGCCCGGGCGTCGGGTCCTTCACCGGCGGGGCGGCGCCGCGCCCGGCGGCCGTCCCCGGTGCGCGGGCCGGCGGCCCGTCGGTCGGGACCGGCCCGATCCCCGGCCAGTCCTCGGCGGCCGGCCGGGGCGGCGTCGCCGGTGCGGCGGTCCGCGGCGCGAACGGCATGCACGGCATGCCGGCGAGCCCGGCCGGTCGCGCGGGCGGTGAGGAGGACCAGGAGCACCGCCGGAAGTACCTCATCGAACCGGACGGCAAGGACCTGTTCGGCGAGCCGGAGGCGTGCGTGCCGCCGGTGATCGGCGACAACCGCTGAGGGAGGGGCCATGCTGAACCTCACGCTGAACCTGACCACGCTGCACACGCTGATCCGGTGGCGGCAGGCCGAGCCGCACCCGGTCCTCGCCGGCACGCCGGCCTGGCACGACGAGGACACCACCCGTGCGCTGGACCGGCACGCACTCGACGAGCTGGACCGGAACGGGCGCCTGCGCCGCGGCCGCCCGGACCCGGACCTGGCGGACACGATCGGCGCCCTCGTCCGCCCCGACCGCGAGCACTACGGCTGGCTCTCCACCACGGTCGACGGCCACCCGTTCCGCTACGGCGTGCTGGCGATCGCCGCCTACCAGGAGGCGGCGCTGGCGGTCCGCAACCTCGAGACCGACACCGTCGTGCTCGCCGCGATCCGCCCGGCCGAGCTGACCAGGGCGTTCCTGGCCCAGATCCCTGTCGTCCCACCGGCGCCCGGCCAGCCGGTCAGCGCGCCGTACCAGGACTACCTGGCGGCGGCCGAGCCACCGGAGGAGGGTTTCGCCGGTTTCGGCACGCTGCGCCCGGACGTGCGGGCACTGTGCGCCGAGCTCGCCCGCCCCCGAACAGGTGGCGGCAGCCTGTACACGGCGGGCCGGGCCGGCACCCTGGGCACCCGCCGCCGCGCCGAGCGGCCGGTCAACTACCTGGACACCACGACCGGGCGCTGGCTCACCCGGCTGGACACCACGGCCGACGGCCCGGTCGCGACCCTCCGCCCGGCCGGCATCGACCTGATCGCCGCCGAACTCGCCCACGCCGAGCGACAGCTCGGCACGACCAACAGAATCCGCTCGTGAGCAGGCCGCGGCAGCCGGCCACGGCCCCGGCCGGCACCCACCACCGCGCCGAGCGACAGCTCGGCACGACCAGGTGAGCGGGCGGATACCGTCTGGTTCGGACGCTACGCTGTCGTCATGTCAGCCCTCGCCCCGCGGAGAGTGTGATGGGCCGGCCGCCGGCGCACTCCGTGGACGACTTCGTCGACGCCGCCGTGCGGTTGTTCGCGGCCGGTGGGGCGCGGGCCGTCACGATGACGTCCGTGGCGCGTGCGGTCGGTGTCCACAGTGGATCCGTGTACCACCGGTTCCCCGGCCGGCCCGCGTTGCTCGCCGCGGTGTGGTTGCGGACCGAGCGGCGGTTTCACGAGCGGTTGCTGCGGGTCGTCGACGGCGACACCGACGCCGAGGGGGTCGTGGCCGCCAGCGGGTGGATCGTGGACTGGTGCCGGGACAACGTCGGGGAGGCCGCGGTCCTGCACGCCGGCGTCCGGGCCTTCTCGCCGGACACCTGGCCGGAGCAGGCCCGCGCCGAGCTCGCCGAGAACGTCGCGGCGCGCGACCGGGAGACGGCGCGGGTGGTGCGGGCGCTGCGGGCGCGGACCGGGCGGGACGCCGACGAGATCCTGCTGGCGTTGCTCGACCTCCCGGTCGCCGTCGTCAGCCGGTACCTGGCCCGGGGCACCGTGCCCCCGGTGTCGGCGACCGAGCTGGCCACGCGGATCGCGCGGCTGATCATGGCCGGTTGACGGCGGTCGCGACGATCGTGCCCTGCGCCACCGCGCACAACACCGGCTCGCGGCCGGGGGCGATGACACGCAGCTCGGCCGTGCACACCGCCTGCCGCGCGTTGGCGTGCACGACAACGGCTTCCGCCCGCAGCACGCCGTCGCGCGCGGCACGCAGATAGTTGATCGTGAAGCCTGCCGTGATGACGTCGGGGCCGAGGACGCTGCCGCCGGCGAACGTCAGCACGTTGTCGGCCGCGTAGGCCAGGACGCCGCCGTGCACGATGCCGTACTGCTGCCGGTGCAGGTCCCTGATCTCGATCTCCAGCGTGGCCGCGCCGGGGTCGAGCACCGTGCACCGGGCACCCACCTGCCCGTTGAACGGCTGCGCCGCCAGCACCGCGTTGCCGAGGTCGACCGTGGGCCGGAAGTCCGTCATGACGCGATCACCAGCCGGTAGCCGACGTCCAGGAACTCCCGGGACGAACCGTGCCGGCGCGCCCACGCCCCGGTGCGCAGGTCCGCGGCCAGCCGGGCCATCGCCGGCCGCACCACCGACGCCGGCAGCGCCGCGACGCCGGACATGCCGGCCCGCACGCCGTCGTCGAGGTAGGCGGCCGGCCGGCGCCAGTACGCCGCGAGGAAGCCGTCCGTGCAGTCCCACGGCACCTCGAGGGCCCGCACCTCGCCGCCGAGCACCGACCGCACGGTGTCCACCGTGGCCAGTCGGCGTTCCCGGACGGCGACCTCGGGCAGGTAGTCGGCGATCAGCCAGTAACGCGCCATGACCTCGACGTCCCAGGTGAGCACGACCTGCCGCCGCGCGACCCGGCGCAGTTCGGTCAGCCCGGCGACCGGGTCCCGCCAGTGGTGCACGGTCAGCAGCGCCATCGCCACGTCGACGGTGTCGTCGCCGCACGGCAGGGCCTCGGCCGTCGCCCGCACGGCCGGCGCCGAGCCGGGGCCGCGCTGGCGGAGCATCGTGACGGACGGTTCGACCGCCAGCACCCGCCGGCCGGCCGGTTCGTACGAGCCGGCGCCCGCACCGACGTTGAGCACCGTGGTCGCGGTGCCCAGCGCGGCGTGCAGCTGGCGGGCGATGCGTGGGTCGGGGCGGCGCACGTCGGCGTAGCCACGGCCGAACGTGCGGTACGGGTCAGTCAGTGACGGCACAGTTTTTGAGGATACCCCCAAAAACCTCCGGGATCGACCGTGCACCGACCCGTGGTGCTACCCGAATTGCCTTTTCGGGCGATGAAATCCACCCAAGAGATTCCCATGCCGCGTCAATCGGGCGACGGCGATCATTCATCTCGTGCTCGCGCCGAAGAGTTTTTCCACGTGACGCGGGGTATTTCCGGCGCCGGATGATCGGCATTCGACAATCACACGGGAATTTGATCGATTCTTGGTTAATCCCGTACCGTGCTCTCTCGGACACAGTAGGCAACAGGTGATGTTGCTCCGAAATCCGGTGATTTCCGGTGTTCGCTGGGAGGATGCATGTCAAGAATTCGACGCAGGTCCACAACTCGCAGGGCGGCCGTCGGGCTGTCGCTCGCGAGCACGCTGATCATCGTGGGGGCGCAGGCGGGTACGCCGGTGGCCTCGGCTCGCCCGTTGGGCACCGAGGCCACCGCCGACTGCGTGGTGCCCGACGACTCGGCGCTGCGGGCGCGGGCCACGACGACGCCGCAGGGGCACTACCCGCACGAGGCGTGGCTCGCCACCGGGGACGGCCCGGCCGCGGTGCGGTCGGTCGGCGCGGAGCTGGCCACGCGGTTCGGCACCGACACCAAGCAGGCGCCGTACACCACGTTGCGGCGCGGGCTGATCGGCGTCACGGCCGACCACTACACCCGCCAGCTCGTCGTGGTGGTGGATCCGGCCGTGGTGCCGGTCGCCGGCCTGTCCGACCGGCTCACCGCGCGGCTGGGTGCCACCGACGTGGGGTTGCGGGTGCAGGCGGGCTGCGGGTCGAGCGCGAAGCTGCTGGACGCGATCTCCGTGCTGGAGAACAGGTCCTGGTCGGCGTCGGCGAAGCAGGCGTCGTACGGCTTCTACGTCGACCCGCGCACCTCGACGGTGCGGGTGACGTTCGGCGCGGCGGACGAGATCGCGGCGGACGCGGTGCGAAACCAGCTCGGTGCCGCGGTGACCGTGTCGTACGGCACTCCGAGCCGCCGCGACCGGCTGACCGACGGCGAACCGCACTTCGGCGGCGCCGCGATCGGGTTCCTGAACGACAGGTTCTGTTCGGCGGGTTTCGTCATCCGCCGCAACAGCGACAACGTCCGCGGCGGCGTCTCGGCCGGGCACTGTTTCAACAACGGTGACAGCGTGTTCTCCGGCAGCGAGTTCTGGGGCACGGCCAACGGCGAGTCCGGCTTCCCCGCGTTCGACATGATCGCGATCAACTCGAGCGCGGAGACGTACTCGAACGTGATCCACGTCGATCCGTGCTGCCCGAGCACCCGCACGGTGACCGGGAAGGCCGACCCGTTCGTGAACGAGCAGGTGTGCGTGAGCGGTTTCGTCACGCGGGCGGTCTGCGGCATCACGATCACCTCGACCAACGCGGAGTTCTGCGACGTCGAGGGCTGCACCCCGGGGCTGATGTTCGGCACCAAGCCGGGTTCGACGGTGGGCGCGGGCGGTGACTCGGGTGCGCCGGTGTACGTCCGGCCGACCGGCACGACCGCCCACGTGCGTGGCATCGAGGTCGCCGGCACGGCGGCGGACAACTTCTACGGCGAGCTCGTGTCCAATGTGGAGTCACACCTCGGCGTGACGGTCGCGACCTCGTAACCCCTGTCGGCGAGGGTTACCGGCGTCCGGGCCGGTAACCCTCGTCCACCACCACGAGCGCGCCGAACCGCCGGGCCAGCGCTCTCTTGTCGTTCTCCGGCAACGACTCGACCTGCACCACGACCACACACCGCCGCGGATCGACGACCGCGCCGTACGCGGGCCGGCCCGAGGGCCAGTCGAAGTCCCGCAGCCGGGCCAGCACCCACGCCAGCTCCACCGCCGACGCCGTACCCCGCTCCACACGCAGCGGCCGCCCACCCGCCACACTCTCCAGCCGCGGCCGCCACACCGCGTCGTCGGCGCCCGGCGCGCACACGACCACCACTACCCCGGCCCCGTCGACGTAGGTTCCGGCGAACTCGCCGGGATGAGCGGCCACCAGCCGCCCAACGGCTGCCTCGTCCACGCACACCCTCCCGTCACCGCACGATCCCCCGGCGCACACACCACGCCGTCGCCTGCTCGATGAGGTCGCGTAGCGGCTGCTCGGCCCACGGGCAGGTCGGCCGGGACCCAGCCGGGTCGAGGCCGAGCCGGTCCTCGACCAGGCCCGCGTAGCCGAGCGGTGCGGGCAGGCCGAGGCCACGCCGGGTGCGTTCCCAGCCCGAGGACAGCTCCGCACCGAACGCACGATCACCGACGTCGAGGGCGAGCAGCGCCGTACTCACCACCCCGGCCAGGGTGCCGGCGTAGTCCTGCCGTCCGTCACGCATTCCCTCGGCCAGCAGCGTGCGTGCCGGGCCGTGCGCACCGGCCCGCCGGTACGCCTCGCCGAGGGCGACCTTGAACTCGGCCGACCAGGTCATGCTCGGCGGGTAGAGCGCGGCCAGGCCGGCGACCGCGGCTTCGGCGGCCGGGCGGGCGTCGCCTTCGCAGAGGGCGGCCGGCACCAGGGCGCGGTGCAGCATGCTGCCGTGCAGCAGGGGCCCGCGCTCGGCGAAGAGTTCCCTGGCCTTGTCGGCGAAGCGCCGTCCCTCGGTGTGGTCGCCGCGGCCGTACGCGGCGAGCGACCGGACGACGTGGTTCCTGATCGCGTTGGCGTGTCCCGAGGTCGCCACGGACTCCGCGTCGCCGGCGTACAGGGCGGCGGCCGCGTCGTACCGTCCCCAGGTCACCTGGGCGTACGCGTGGCAGTAGAGGGCGAGACCCCGGGTGTCCGCACCCAGCGCGGTACCGGCGTCGTGCCGGTTCGCCGCGGTGAAGAAGGCGTGCGCGGTGGCGAGCGCGCACGGGTTCAGCGTGCGGACCTCACTGATCGTCAGCCAGGTGACCGTGACGCCGTGCATGCGCGGGTCGAGCTCGTCCGGACGGGCGGCGAGGGCGCGGAACATGTCCTTCGCGGCCAGCCAGTCGCAGCCGTTCATCCGCAGCACCGCGGCCTCCAGCTCGGCGTTCCGCCGTACCCGGGGCGGGCAGCGCCGCAGATACGGTGCGGCGGCGGCGAGCCACCGGCCGCCCTCGGTGTGGTGGCGGTTCTGTGTCGTCCAGTGGACGAACGCGAGCGTGGCCAGTTCCGTCGCCTCGACGGCCCGCCCGCCGGCGAAGCCGTGCTCGAGCACGGCACGCAGGTTCTCGGTCTCCGCCGGCAGTGCGGCGCCGGCCCTGGCCACCTCCACGAGGGTGGGCGCGGTGTCGATGTCGCGCAGCTGCGCGAGCCGGTGGTCGAGGTGACGATCGGCCATGGCCGTCGTCTCGCCGAGTTCGGCCAGCCGGTCGGTCGCGTAGTCCCGCACGGCCTCCAGCAGCCGGTACCGCCGGCGGTCGGGGTCGGTCTGCACCAGCGACTGGTCGACGAGTGCGGCGAGCGTGGGCAGCACCTGCGCACGCCGCAACGGTGGCGCGTGGCAGACGGCCTCGGCGCCCTCGGCGGTGAAGCCGCCGACGAACACCGCCAGGCGCGCGAGGAGCAGCTGCTCCTCGGGCTCGAGCAGCCGGTAGGACCACTCGATGGCGGCGGCCAGGGTGTGGTGCCGCGGGTCCGCACCGCACCGGCCGGCGGACAGCAGGCTCAGGCCGTCCTCGAGGCGGTCGGCGAGCTCGGTGACCGGCAGGGTCCGCAGCCGCGCCGCCGCCAGCTCCAAGGCGAGCGGCAACCCGTCGAGACGCCGGCAGATCCGGGCGACGTCGCCGGCGTCGAGTGACACGCCGGGAACCGCCTCCCGGGCGCGCCGGCCGAAGAGCTCCGCGGCGTCCGCGCCGGACAGGCCGGCGAGGCCCCACACCCGCTCCTCGGCGAGCCCGAGCGGCCGTCGTGAGGTGGCCAACACCTTGGTGGTACTGGGAAGCAGGTGCCGCACCGCGTGTGCGCACGCACCCGCGACGTGCTCGCAGTTGTCGAGGAGCAGCAGCACCTGGCGGCCGGCCAGCCGGCGGCCGATCTCCTGGACGACCTCGTCGAGGCTGGCGCCGACGAGACCGAGCACCGCCCCGACGGCCAGCACCACCTCGTCCGGACGGCGCACCTCGGCGAGCGTCACGACGACCACCCCGTCGGCGAAGTCGGCGGCGACGTCCTCGGCGGCCGTGAGCGCGAGCGAGCTCTTGCCCACCCCGCCGACGCCGACGATGGTGAGCAGCCGCCCCTGGCCGAGCAGCGTCGCGACCTCGGCCCGCTCGCCGTCGCGGCCGACCAGCACCGACAGGTGCGACCGGGGTCCCCGCCACGACCGGCGGGGACCGGCCAGCACCGGGTCGTGCGTGAGGACCGCGTGCTGCAGCTCCCGCAGCCGCGGTCCGGGGTCGACCCCCAGCTCGTCGACGAGGATCCCGCGGGTCCGGTGGAACACCCGCAGCGACTCGGCCTGCCCGCCGTTGCGGTACAACGCGAGCATCAGGTGTTCGACCAACCGTTCGCGGGTCGGGAACCGGAGTGTCAGCTCCCGCAGCTCGGCGAGGACGCGCTCGTGTCCGCCGAGGTCCAGCTCCCAGCCCAGGCACTGCTCGAGCAGGGTGAGCCGGCGCTCCTCCCATCCGGCGATCGCCGCCGCCAGCGCGGGACACGCCAGGTCGCTCAGCATCGGGCCGCGCCACAACGCGAGCGCGGACCGGGCCGTGGCGACAGCCGCGGCCCGGTCCCCGCCCTCGGCGAGCGACCAGGCCGCCGCGGCGCCACGCTCGAACTCGACGGCGTCGAGCTGGTTGTCCGGCAGCCGGAGCCGGTACCCGTCCGCGTCGGTCGCGAGGCTGTCCGCGTCCGCGGCGAACGCCCTGCGCACCATGCCGGCCAGGTTGCGCACCTGCTTGCCCGCGGTGACCGGCGGATCGACGTCCCACAGCACGTCGACCAACCGGCTGACCGGCACGGTGCGGTTGGCGTCGAGGGCGAGGGCGGCCACCAGTTTCCGTTGGCGCGCACCGGAAAGCCGCACCGTCGTGCCGGCCACCGCCACCTCGAGCGGACCGAGGATCAGAACACGCACACCGCACCTCCCCAGACGCGGTGAGCCGACTCTACAACGCCGGATGCCGTGATGACGCAACGATGACGACGCGATGCCGCGGGGCGACACGGTGTGCGGCATGACTGGATACCTGTGGACGGCACGGCCCCACACGAAGGTGCACCTGCACCACCTGGCGGGCGCGAGTGACCCCGCGACCCTCGCGCGGCTCGCGTCGCTCGGCGTGGGGGCGGGTTGGCGCTGCCTGGAGGTCGGGGCGGGGGTCGGCACGATCGCGAACGCCCTGGCCGGCCTGGGCGCGCAGGTGACCGCCACCGAGGTGGACCTGACCGTGCCCGAGCCCGCACCGGGTGTGTCGCTGATCGAGCACGACATCACGCGCGACCCGTTGCCGGAGGGCGAGTACGACCTCGTCCACGCCCGGTGTGTGTTGATGCACCTGCCACAACGGCGCGAGGCGCTCGCCAGCATGGTGCGCGCACTGCGACCGGGCGGCTGGTTGCTCGTCGAGGACGTCGACCTCCGGTGGCGGCTCCCGGTGCTCACCGCACCCGATCCGGCGGCCGGATCGTTGTCCGACAAGATTTTCGAGACGATGGTCCGGCTGCTCACCGCCACCGGCGCGGACGGCGACTGGGCGGCGTCCGCCTACCGCGCGCTGGTCGACCACGGCCTGACCGACGTCGCCTGCGCGGCGCGGCTGGAGTCCTGGCCGTCCGGCAGCGACGGCTGCGAAGTGCTGCGGATGCACACCATCCAGCTCCGCGAGCCCATCCTGACCATCGGCCTGATAACCGCCGACGAGCTCGACCGGTGGGCAGACCTCTTGCAGGACAAGGCTTTCACCATCATGTCCTGGATGCTCATCGGCACCTGGGGCCGCAGGGGCCGGTAGTCAGCGGGAGTCGGCCGGCGGGGCGTCCGTGGCCGTGCGTTCGGGGCCGCGCACGAGGACGTGGCCGAGCACGGCCACCAGCACGCCGGTGCCGACCCACATCGCCTGCTGCCAGCCCGTGACGAAGGACTGTTGTGCGGCGTCGACCAACCCCGGGGGGTGGGTGCCGGCCGCGACGGCGTTGGCGATGCCCTGGCGGGCGGCGCCGGCGACGTCGGCCGGCACCCCGTCGAGCCGGGCGTCGATCGCGCGGCGGTAGCCGGCGGCCAGAACAGTGCCGAGCAGGGCGACGCCCAGCGCGGTGCCCAGTTCCCGCGTGAGGTCGTTCAGTGCGGACGCCACGCCCTGGCGTGCCCGCGGCAGCGAGCCGGTGATGGCCTCCGTCGCGGGTGTCATCGTGAGGCCCATGCCCAGTCCCATGGCGAGCATCCCGGGCAGGACCGAGAGGTACCCGCCGGCCACGGAGACGCGGGCGGCCATGAGCGCCAGCCCCACGGCGCCCAGGACGATCCCCGCCGCCATCGTCGCCCGGGCGCCGGCGCGGGCCGCCACCCGTGGGGCGAGGCCGGACGCGACCATCATCAGCAGCGCCGTCGGCATCAGCGCCAGCGTGGCGCGCAGGCCGGACCAGCCGAGCACCGCCTGGAAGTAGGGGAAGAGCACCACGAAGATCCCCGCCTGCACGCCGAAGACCCCCAGCAGCGCCACGGAACCGCTCGCCAGCCCACGCTCGCGGAAGAGGCGGACGTCGAGGAGCGGCGCGTGCCGACGCCGTTCCCACGCGACGAAACCGGCGGCGCCGAGCACGCCGGCCAGCAGGCTCACGAGCGTCACCGGCGCGGTCCACCCCCGTTCCGGGCCCTCGTGCAGGACGACGATGAGCCCGACCACCGCGACCGTCGACGTCAGCGAACCGAGGACGTCGAACCGCGCCTGGCCGCGGGAGTCGGGCACCGACCGCAGGGTCACGACCGCGGCCACCGCGACGAGCGCGATCGGCAGGACGAACAGCCACCGCCAGCTGGCCACGTCCACCAGGACCGCCGACAGGAACATCCCCAGGATGCCGCCACCGCCGGCGACGCCGGTCCACACGCCGATCGCCCGGGACCGTTCCTCGTCCGGGAAGGTCGACGTGATCACGGCCAGCGTCACCGGCATGATCATCGCCGCGGACACGCCGGCCAGCAGCCGCGCCGCCAGCAGGATCCCGGCGGACGGCGCGAGACCCGCCACGAGGTTCGCCGCCCCGAACAGGGCCAGGCCGGTGAGCAGCACCGGTTTCCGGCCCCAGCGGTCGCCGACCGCCCCGAGCGGCAGGAGCAGCGCCGCCAGGCTGATCGTGTAGCCGTTGATGATCCACAGGACGGTGCTCAGCGACGCGTCGAACTCGACCGCGAGCTCCGGTTGGGCGACGTTCAGCCCGGACACGGAGGCGATCACCGCCATGAGGGCGACGCACACCCCGACCAGCACCGCCCGGCGCTGGCGCGGGTCGTCGATCACCACGGCGGTCATGGCTTCCCCCCGAACGTGGCGCGGACGACGACGTCGTGCAGCGGGACGCTCCGGCCGTCCGGCGCGGTCACCGTGCGGACGTGCTCCCCGGCGGTGACGATCTCCCACCGCGCGGGGTCCAGGCCCGCCGTGATGTCCGCGAGGGTGGCCGACGCCTCGAACGGGTGATGCCCGTGCAGGTGCCCCACGATGAGCAGGGTCCCGCCGGGCGCCACCCATTCGGCGATCCGCCGGTAGAACGCCAGCTGCGGCATCGCCGGGTGGGCGTAGTGCGTCACGACGAGGTCGAACCGCGTGGCCGGCGCCCAGACGGTCAGGTCCGCCCGGATCCACGTGACGTTCGCCGCGTCCGCGTGGGCGAGGGCCGCGGCGGCGATGTCCACGGCCGTCACGTCCCAGCCGCGGGAGGCGAGCCACCGGGCCTCGGTGCCCGCGCCGCAGCCGGCGTCCAGCGCCGTGCCCGGCGTCAGCGCGGCGGTCTCGCGGACGAGGTGCGGGTTGGGGTCCATCGCGGTGCCCGCCTGCCGCCAGTGTTCCTCCCAGTAGGGCCGATCGAAGTCGTGTGTCCCCTGGTCCACCTGTGTCCTCCCGTTGTCTCGGTGTTCGAGAGCCACGGTGCGCCACCGGCAGGCCGACTGGCAAAACATCTTGCCGATCGGCAAAATGCAGGGTGTGGACGACACGATCGAACGAGCACTCGACGCCGTCGGGCCGAGGCTGAAGCGCCTCCGGCTGCGGCGCGAGACCACGCTGACCGCTCTCGCCGAGCAGACCGGTATCTCGGCGAGCACCCTGTCCAGGTTGGAGGCGGGGTTGCGGCGGCCCACGCTCGAGCAGCTGCTCCCCCTCGCCCGCGCCTACGGAGTCACCCTCGACGAACTGGTCGACGCGCCACCGACGGGCGACCCACGCATCACCCTGCGTCCGATCCGCGGCCAGGACGGTTCGACGATCCTGCCCCTGACGCGCCGGCCGGGTGGCATCCAGGCCTACAAGTTCGTCCTACCGACGGGAAACGACGACGACGAACCCAACCTGCGCACGCACGAGGGCTACGACTGGGCGTACGTGCTGAACGGCACGCTCCGCCTGGTCCTCGGCGAGCACGACCTGCTCCTCAGGCCCGGGGACGCCGTGGAGTTCGACACCCGAACGCCGCACTGGTTCGGCGCCACCAGCGCGGGGCCGGTCGAGTTCCTCAGCCTCATCGGCAGACAGGGCGAACGCGCACACGTCCGCGCGGCACCCAGGACCAACTAGCGCTGCGCGCCGAGCCCGTCGAGGATGAGCCCGAGCATCGGCTGCGACCGATCCTCCGGACCGGACGCGACCCGCCATAAAGCACCGGTGAGCTGGAGAAAGTCCCGCGGGTCGGCGTCCGCGCGGATGGTGCCGTCGTGTTTGCCCGCGTCGAGCAGGCGCGTGATGGCGGCGATGACCGGGCCGTAGGTCTGTTCGGTGATCGCCTGGTGGGCGCCGGGGCTGAGGGCGTCGCCGAGGCCGTGTTTCTTCCGCATGGCGCTCACCAAGTCGGTGGTCCAGTGCCGCAGCGCCTCCAGCGGCGACATCGTGGCGAGCAGTTCCGCCACCGAGTCGACGAGCCGGTCGACCTCCTGCTGGTACACGGCCAGCACGAGCGCCTCGCGCGTCGGGAAGTTGCGGTACAGCGTCCCGGGCCCCACACCGGCCCGTTGCGCGATCTGGTTCATCGAGGTGTCACCACTCTCGGCGAACGCCTGGCGCGCCGCCTCCAGGATGCGGGCCCGGTTCTCACGCGCGTCCGAACGCACCACGCCATCACCCTCCTTGCTATCCGGAGAGTTCTCCACTACCGTAAATGGAGAACTCTCCAGAACCCTAGAGGAGCACCATGCGCTACATCAAGCTGGGCACCACCGGTCTCGACGTGTCCCCGATCGCCATCGGCGCGATGACCTACGGCGACCCCACCCGCGGCCACCCCGTCTGGTCGCTGGACGAGGAGACCAGCCGCCCGCTCATCCGGCACGCCCTCGAGGCCGGCATCAACTTCTTCGACACCGCCAACATGTATTCCTACGGCTCCAGCGAGGAGATCCTGGGCCGCGCGCTCGCCGACTTCGCGAACCGCGACGACGTCGTGATCGCCACCAAGCTGCGCCACCCGATGCGCCCGGGCCCCAACGGCAAGGGCCTGTCCCGCAAGGCGATCATGACCGAGGTCGACCACAGCCTGCGGCGGCTCGGCACCGACTACCTCGACCTCTACCAGATCCACCGCAACGACCACGCGACCCCGCTGGCGGAGACCCTCGAAGCCCTGCACGACCTGGTCAAGGCCGGCAAGGTCCGCTACCTCGGCGCCTCCTCGATGCGTGCCTGGGAGTTCGCCAAGGCCCTGCACCTGCAGAAACAACACGGGTGGGCCCGGTTCGTGTCCATGCAGAACCACTACAACCTCCTCGCCCGCGAGGAGGAACGCGAGATGATCCCGCTCTGCCTCGACGAGGGAGTCGGCACCATCATCTGGAGCCCGCTCGCCCGCGGCCGGCTGGCCCGCCCGTGGGAGGCCGCGCGGTCGACGACCCGGGCCGAGACGGACGGCGGGTTCGCGGACCTGCTCTACACCCCGCTCACCGTCGACAGCGACCGCGCGATCATCGACACCGTCGGCACGATCGCGGCCGAGCGGGGCGTCACCCGCGCCCAGGTCGCCCTGGCCTGGTTGCGTGGCAAGCCGGTCGTCACCGCGCCACTGGTCGGCGCCAACACGACCACCCAGCTCGACGACGCGGTCGCGTCACTGGACATCGAGCTCACCGACGACGAAATCGCCGCCCTGGAACGGCCCTACACGCCGCGCCACGACTTCCAGGGCATCTCCGACGAAGCGGAGCTGGAGAAGATCAGGGACCTGGTGCCGGGTCTCGCCCACGCGTAGTCCCGGACAGGCCGAGGTCCGCGATCCGCACCTGCCCGCCCGTCCGGAGGCTCGTGTTCACGGCGATCCCCACGGCGACGCTGTGCATCCCGTCGAGGTGGCCCGCCCGCCGGCGGAGCGGGTCGTCCGCCGCGCCGCGGAAGATGTCGCGCAGCAGGATCGCGTCGCCGCCGCCGTGTGCGCCCTCGCCCTCGGGAATCGGCACCTCCCGGGCGACGTCCCAGTGCCGCTGCACGACGAGCCGCGAGCCGTGCGGGCGCGCGCCGGTCGTGCCGTCCACGGTCCCCGGCGTCACGCTCGGGTCGACGGCGGGCCGCTTGCCGTCCGGGCCCAGCAACGCCGCGGCGCCACCTGCGGCGACGTGGCTCCGCTCGACCACCTCGAGCTCCGCCCGACCGCGGGTGCCGTTGACGCCGACCCGGTAGCCCTCCCACGGGCTGTGCGCGGTCAGCGAGTACGCCATGCCGGCGCCGCCGCGGTACCCCACCAGCACGCTGAGCGTGTCCTCGATGTCCCCGCCCGGCGCGAACACGTCCTGGTCGCGGAGGTAGCCGTCGGCGTGCTCGGCGTCGAGGTAGAGGCGGCGCATCCGGTCGTCACCGGCCATGTCGAGGCGGAACGGGTCGTCCTCGGCCAGGTCCCGCGCCAGTGCGGGGCGCGGGCCGGCGGGACGGCCCGCGCCCGCCGAGCCGTAGAACCGCATGCCGCCGATCGCGACGACCGTCTCGGGGACGTCGTCGAGCCACCAGTTGACGAGGTCGAAGTGGTGGGTGGCCTTGTGCACGGCGAGGCCGCCGGAGTTCCGTTTGTCGCGGTGCCAGCGCCGGAAGTAGTCCGCGCCGTGCACGGTGTCCAGCAGCCACTCGAAGTGCACCGACAGCACGTCGCCGACGAGCCCGTCCGCGATGACCTGCCGCAACGCGCTGTTGCGCGGGGAGTAGCGGTAGTTGAACGTGACCGTCAGGTTCGCCGGCGAGGCCTCGGCCGAGCGGCGGATGGCCCGCAGCCCCTCGGCGTCGATCGTCAGCGGCTTCTCGCACACCACGTCGACGCCGGCGTCGAGGGCGGTCGTGACCACGTGGGCGTGCGTGTGGTCCGGCGAGGTGACGATGACGGCGTCGACCTCGGTCAGCATGCGGTCCAGTTCGTCCGGGTGGTAGTGCCGCGGCGCGTGGCCGTGCGGGTGCACGCGCTCGTCGAAGAGGGCCATCCGCGCCTCGTTCGTGTCGCACCACGCCACCGGGACGGCGACGTCCGCGTGCTCGCCGAGCATCGCGTCGACGTACATGCCGGCACGGGATCCCGTACCGACCACGGCGTACCGGCGCGGCTCCGGCATGACCTACCTCCTTGGGCAACCGGTTTCTCTACTCACCATACCCAAGGGATTGACCAAGCTGGATTGGTGCGTTTCACTGTCGGAAACCGGTTACCCAGGACAGGTGGAGAAACGCACAATGGCGGTGCTCAACGCCCCGGCCCGGGGCGCGCCGAGGCGGCGCCGGGAGCGGTGGACGCCCTACCTGCTGATCGCCCCGGCCGGGCTGCTGGTCGCGGTGTTCCTCCTCTACCCGATCGGCAGCGTCGTCTACTACAGCCTCTACGACTACAACGTCATCAAGCCGTGGAGCAACGGTTTCGTCGGCCTCGGCAACTACGTGACGATGTTCGAGGACTCCCAGTTCTGGCGCTCGCTCGTCTTCACCGCCCAGTGGGTGGTCGTCGAGGTGGGTCTCCAGCTGGTCTTCGGCCTCGCGCTCGCGCTGGTCATCAACGAGACGTTCGTCGGCCGCGCGATCGCGCGGGCGCTGGCCTTCGCGCCGTGGGCGGTCAGCGGCGTGCTGACGACGACGATCTGGCTGCTCATGTACAGCCCCACCACCGGCATCGGGCGCTACCTGGCCGACGCCGGGATCGGCACGTACGGGACCAGCCCACTCGCGGAGGCCGGGTCCGCGTTCTGGGCGGCGGTCGTCGCGGAGCTGTGGCGCGGCATCCCGTTCTTCGCCATCCTCATCCTGGCCGACCTGCAGTCGATCTCGCGGGACCTGTACGAGTCGGCGGAGGTGGACGGCGCGGGCAGGTTCCGCCGGTTCTGGTCGATCACCCTGCCGCACCTGCGTACCGCGATCATCATCTCGACCCTGCTGCGCGCGGTCTGGGAGTTCAACAACGTGGACCTGCTCTACACGCTGACCGGCGGCGGGCCCGGCAACGCCACGACGACGCTGCCGCTGTACGTCGCACGTATGGCCATCGACGCCAAGGAGTTCGGCTACGGCTCGGCCCTGACCATGGCGGGCTTCGTGATCCTGGCACTGTTCTCGGTCACCTACCTCTGGCTGGTGCGCGTGGGGAGGGACCAGAACTCATGACCACCACCGCCGCACCACCCGCCGCCACGTCCGTGCCCCCGGTGACGCCCCGGGTGGGCCGCACCCGCGGTCGCGAACGGGACCCGCGGCGCACCCCGCGCTGGGCGATCTACGTCCCGCTCGCGGTGTACCTGCTGTTCACGCTGGTGCCGTTCTACTGGATCCTGCTCTTCGCCTTCCGCGAGACCGGGTCCACGTCGCTGTTCCCGTGGCCGTTGACGCTGGAGCACTTCTCGACCGTCTGGAACGGCGCCGGCTTCTCGGTGTTCTTCCAGAACTCGGTCGTCATCGCGGTGCTGACCGTCTTCTTCAGCACCGCCATCGCACTGCTCGGCGGCTACGCCATGGCCCGGTTCTCCTTCCGCGGCAAGGGCCTGTTCATGGTGCTGATGCTGTGCACCCAGTTCATCCCCGGCGCGATGATGCTGATCCCGCTGTTCGACATCTTCCGCGCCACGTTCCTGATCAACTCGCTGTGGAGCATCGTCGTCGCGGACACCGTCTTCCACCTGCCGCTGTCGCTGATGCTCATGGCGGGCTTCATCAGGAACATCCCGATCGAGCTGGAGGAGGCCGCCTGGATCGACGGCTGCGGCCGGCTGCGGGGCTTCCTGGCGACGGTGCTGCCGCTGCTGCGCCCGGGCATCGTCGCGATCAGCTCGTTCGCGTTCATCTCGTCGTGGAACAACTTCCTGTTCGCGCTCATGTTCCTGAACTCGCAGGACAAGTTCACCGTGCCGGTCGGCCTGTCCTACATGCTCGGCGAGTACAGCGTCGACTTCGGCGCGCTCGCCGCCGGCGGGGTGGTGGCCGTGGTGCCGGTCGTGCTCGTGTTCGCCTACATCCAGCGGTACCTGGTGCAGGGGCTCTCGGCCGGGGCGGTGAAGGGCTGACCGCGCGCCCGTCCGCGATCGGCGGCTACGAGGACTGGCCCAGTGCCTGGCGCACCGGGAAGCGTCTCGACGGCGAGCTGGCCGAGATGCTGGGCGTTCTCGCACCCGTGCACACCACGCCGAAGGTGGTTCGCGAGTCGCGGCGAGACGGTGTGGTGGTCACGGAGCTTCGGTGGCAGACCGGTTTCGGGCCGCCGACCCGGGCCTGGCTGACGCTCCCGTCGGTGCGGATCGAACCGCTGCCCGGGATCCTCGCGCTGCACTGCCATGCCGGGGTCAAGAGCGTCGGCGCGGAACGCCTGCTCACGACGTCCGATCCGGTCGCCGAGCGGTTGCGCCACGAGTGCTACGGGGGTTCGGCGCTCGCCGAACGCCTTGCCAGGGCGGGGTTCGCGGTGCTCGCCCACGACGCCTTCGCGTGGGGTTCCCGCCGGTTCGTGCTGGACCCCGTGCCGTGGCGGCTGCGGAGCGTGCTCGGGCCGGACGCCTCCTACGACACCGCTGCCGCGCTGCACGAGTCGACCGTGGCCAAGTTCGCCGGGGTGATGGGCACGTCCTTCGCGGGTGCGGTGGCCCACGACGACCTCACCGCGTTCGGCATCCTCGCCGGCCTGTCCTATGTGGAGGGGCTCGGTGTCGTCGGCTTCTCCGGCGGGGGTGGCCGGGCCGCCGTGCTCACGGCACTGGAGCCGCGGGTGCGGGCCAGCGTCATCGCCTGCATGATGTCCACTCTGGACGAAATGTACCCGGCGCACCTCGACGCGCACTCCTGGCTGCTCACCACCCCGGGCATCGGGGACGGCCGGGACTGGCCCGATGTCGCCTTCGCCGCGGGAGAACACGACCAGCTCGTGCTCTACGCGGCGGACGACGCGCTGTTCCCGCCCGAGGGCATGACCCGTGCCGACGCGTTGCTGCGCACGCGGTTCGCCGAAGCGGCGGGGACCTACCGGGGCGTCACCGTGCCCGGTCCCCACCGCTTCGACGGACCCATGCAGGACGTGGCGATCGACTTCCTCACCACGTCAATATCCACAGGAGAGTGACTACTTCCCGCCGTGTTCCTTGTACTCCGCCAGGGCCTTCTCGAAGCGAGTCGCGTACTTCGAGAGGAAGTCCTCCGGCGTCATCGACTTCTGCAGCACCGCCTGGAAGTCCGGCTCCATCTCGGTCTTGAGGATGGAACCCCAGTCCGGCAGGTAGGTCGGCAGCCGCACGTACTGCGTCTTCGGGTTGTCCGCCGTCTTCACGACGTCCTTGAGCGGCTGCGACTGCTGGACCCATGGGTCCTGCTGCGCGTCGACCAGCGCCGGCACCTGCCCGACCGTCTCGGCCCACTCGGAGTTGGCGTCGGTGCTCATGAACCTGACGAACTCCCACGCCGCGGCCTTCTTCTCACTGCCGGCCATGATGCTCAGCCCGGACACGGCCGGGCTGGTCGCGGTGATCACACCGTCCTTGTTCGGGAACGGCGCCACACCAGCCACCTTGTCCGCGCCCAGCGCCGCGATGTGGTCCTGGTAGGAACCGAGGTTGTGGTGCATGGCCCACGCGGAGCCGCCGTCGAACGCGGCGACGATCTTCGGGTAGTCGTTGGAGATGTCCGCCGTGGCACTGACCGTGCCGTACAGCCCGACGTAGCGCTTGAACGCCTTGATGTTCTCCTTGTTGTCGAGCGTCGCCTGGCCGCTGTCGGTGAAGAACTGGCCGACGCCGGACTGGCCGTAGGTCATGGCGATCATCGGCGGCATCGAGCCGGGGCCGCCGCGGAACGCGAAGCCGAACCGGTTGGCGCCGGGGTTGGTGAGCTTCTCGGCGTCGTCGAAGAACTCGTCGTAGGTCTTCGGCGCCTTCAGGTTGGCCTCGGCGAGCCAGTCCTTGCGGTACCAGATGACGTCCGAGAGCGCGGTCAGCGGCGCCTTGTAGAGCTTGCGGTCGGTCGAGTTGCCCCGCTCGTTCTCGACCATGGACTTGTCGATCTTGTCAGGCAGGCCGTCCTGCCTGAAGACGTCGTCCAGCGGCACGATCGCCTTCTGCGCGATGAGACTCCCGATGTCGTTGCCGATGAGCAGGACGTCCGGGATCTCGCCGGTGGCCAGCGCGTTCTGCACCTTCTGCAGGTAGGACGAGTTGGGCAGGCCGACGTAGTTGACCTTGATCTTGGGATTTTCCTTCTGGAAGCGGTCGATCAGCTCCTGCCACTTCGCGGTGAGCCGGGGGTTGGCGTTGGTGTCCCAGAAGTCGATCGTGCCCTCGGCCTTGCCCCAGTCCACCGTCTCGGGCTCCGGTGCGGTTCCGGTGCTACTGCCCGGGCCGGCACAGGCGCTGATCATCACCAGTGCTGCCGCGACTGCGGCCAGCCCGGCCAGCCGTCCTCGCAGTCCCATGGTCGTGACCCCTTCTCGTCTTTGAGCTTGGATGGGAAACCGGTTTATCGTGCCGAGCACAATTTAAAAGTCCGGCCGACCTCCGTTGGCAACATCTCTCACCTCAGTGAAGCCCGGTCCGTCGGCCTGTTTCAAATTGTGCTCGTGAGCTACGGTAACAGCTGGGGAACCGGTTTCCTAGGCGCGAAAGGTCCGATATGGCACGGTCGCTCAAGGGTGTGAGCACGATCGAGGAGGTCGCCACCGCGGCGGGGGTGTCACGCGCGACGGTCTCCAGGGTCATGAACGGCAGGACGTCCGTCGCGCCGGAGATCGCCGCGCGGGTCCTGGCCGCCGCCGACCGGCTCCAGTACCGCCCCAGCAACATCGCGCGCAGCCTCTCCCTCGGCCGCACCAACACCGTCGCGCTCGTCGTCCCCGACCTCGGCAACCCGATGTTCCAGCAGGTGTTGCGCGGGGCCATGGCGGCCGCGGCCGAGAGCGGGTACCGCGTCCTCGTCGCCGAGACGGGTGAGAACGCGACCGAGGAGGCGGAGGCGGCCCTCGAGGCGCGGCTGCGCTGCGACGCGCTCATCCTCGCCAGCCCCCGGATGCCGGAGGAGGAGCTCACCGCGCTCCTGTCCCGGGCGGCGCCCCTCATCGTGCTCAACCGGCCGGTGGCCGGGGCGCCGACGCTCGCGGTCGACTACGCCCACGGCGTGGGTGCGCTCGTGGACCACCTCATCGGTCTCGGGCACCGCGACCTCGCCTACCTGGCCGGGCCGTCCACCGCCGCGTCGAACCGGGCCCGCCTGGCCGGTCTGGCCGAGGCGACGCGGCGGCACCCGTTCCTCCGGGTCCGCACGATCCCCGCCGGGACCACGATCGAGGACGGCTACCGCGTGGCCGACGAGGTGCTCGAGAGCCGGGCCACGGGCGCGCTGGCGTTCAACGACCTGGTCGCGTTCGGGCTGCTCGCGCGGCTCAACGAGACCGGGGTGGCCGTGCCCGGTGACATCTCGGTCACCGGCTTCGACGGCATCGAGCTCTCCCGCTACGCGACACCGTCGGTGACGACGGCGAGCGTGTCCCAGTTCGCGCTCGGCCGCCGGGCGTGGGAAAGGCTGGTGATGGCCATGGACAGCGACACGGACACGGACCGGGTGGAGGAAACCGAGCCCGAGATGATCCAGCCGGAGCTGGTGGTGCGGGCCAGCAGCGGTCCCGTGCCGCCCGCCCGGCGGCTCGGCGTGCCGTCGTCGGGCACCGCCGCGGCCGCGCGGCAGAAGGTCCTCGGCGAGGCACGGTGGCGGCTCGACTCCGTCGGCGCGGTGCTGGAGCACCACGACATCCCGCTGGCGCGGTACGCGGACGGGGCGGACCTGCCGCAGGTGCACAGCCCGCGGCCCTTCCTGCACCCGGTCCACTCGCTGTCCGGGCACACGGTGACCGAGGTCAGCCCGGCCGACCACCGGCACCACTACGGGCTCTCGCTCACGATCGCCGACGTCGACGGGACGTCCTACTGGGGCGGCCGGACGTTCCTGCAGGGCCAGGGCCCCACGCTGCTGCGCAACCACGGGCGCCAGCTCAGCCTCGGCGTGGACATCGACGAGGGCGGGGCCCGTCTCACCGAGTCGCTCACGTGGGCCGACCAGCACGACCGCCAGCAGCTGCTGGAGAGGCGCGAGCTGACCGGGGTGATCATCCCGGACGCGGAGGCGTGGGCACTGGGCTGGTACAGCCGCCTGACCGCGCCGGCGGGCGCCACGATCTCCAGCCCGGCGCTGCGGGGCCGGCCGGGCGCGGGCTACGGCGGGATCTTCCTCAGGCTGGTCTCGGCCGACTCCACCGAGGTGCTCACGGCGGACGCGGACTCGGAGTCGGGCGCCCACGGCTCCCGTTCGCCGTGGCTCGCGTTCAGCGGCCGGCACGGCGGGGAGTGGACGTCCGTGGTGCTGGTGCAGGACGCCGACACCGAGCCCCGGCCGTGGTTCGTCCGGGTCGCGGACTACGTCGGCGCGGGCCCCGCACTCGCCTGGGACACCCCGTGCGTGATCGGCGCGGGCGAGGACCTGGCGCTCGGGCTGGTCGCGCTGGTGGTCGACCGCCGGCTGTCCACACAGGACGCTTCGGACCTCGCCGACCTGGCCCTCGCCCGCGTGGCGACGGCCCGGCGGGGCACGTCGTGAAGCGGGTCGCCCTCGTCGGCGCGCGCGGCCACGGCGCCTCCTACTTCGACCGCCTGGACCGGCTCACCGCGGCCGGCCGGGCACGGCTCGTGGCGGTCGCGGACCCCCGCCCACCGGGTCCGCTGGCCCCCCGACTAGCCGGCGTGACCTGGCACGACAGCCTGAAGGAGCTCCTGGCCGGCGCGGAGCCGGACGTCGTGGTGCTGGCGACGCCCGTCCACACCCACGCCGACTTGGCCGTCGCGGCCATGCGTGCCGGCTGCGACGTGTTGCTGGAGAAGCCGCCCGCGCCGTCGCTCACGGAGTTCTCGCGGGTGCGGGCCGCCGCGACCGAGACGGGCCGGCTCTGCCAGATCGGCTTCCAGACGTTCGGTTCCGAGGCGGTCGAGCCGATCCGGCAGCTCATCGCGGCCGGCGAGCTCGGCACCGTGACCGGCTTCGGCGCGGTGGGGACGTGGGTGCGCACGGCGGGGTACTGGGCCCGGTCGGCATGGGCCGGCCGCCGACGCCTGGACGGCCAGGACGTCGTCGACGGCGTCGTGACGAACCCGCTGGCCCACGCCGTCGCCACGGCGCTGCTGGTCGCGGGTGCGCCCGGGCTCGACGACGTCGCCGCCGTCGAGACGGACCTGTACCGGGCCAACGACATCGAGGCCGACGACACGTCCTCCGGCGTGGTCACCCTCGCCGACGGCCGGCGCCTGTCGTTCGGCTTCACGCTGTGCGCACCCCGCCGCACCCCGGCGATGGTGCTGGTGCACGGCAGCCGGGGCACGCTGAAGCTGGCGTACGAGTCGGACACGGTCGAGGTCAACGGCGAGACCCGGACGTTCGGCCGGGTCGACCTCCTCGAGGACCTGCTCACCGCCCGCGAGACGGGTCACCGCCCCCGCTGTCCCGTGGAGGACACCGCGTCGTTCATGCGCGTGGTCGACGCCGTGCGCGAGGCCAAGGAGCCGGCCCAGATCGAGGACCGGCACCTGCGCTGGGAGGGCGAGGGCGCCGACCGCCACCCGATCGTCACCGACGTCGAGGCGTGGTGCTGGCGCGCGGCGACCGAGGGCGGGACGTTCGCGGCGCTCGGCGCGCCCTGGGCACGCTAGGGCTCTGACGGGGAACCACCGGCCGGCTTCTTCATCGGCCAAACGCCCACGCCACCATCAGCGGGAACTCTTCGCGCCAGAACGCGTCGCCGTGCGAGCCGACCCGCTCGTTCAACACGACCTCCGCCCCCGCATCGCGCAGCGCGTCTGCCCACCGGGTGGCGTTGTGGAGGAAGAACGGCTCCAGCGTGCCGGCGACGAGGTACGTGCGTGGCAGCGAACTCGGCATGGCGGCCGGTGGTCGATAGCCTGCGCCGGGGGAGGCGCACAGGACCGTGCCGTAGACGTCCGGATGCCGAAGCCCCATGGCCAGCGCCAGCTCTGCGCCGGCCGAGACACCGCACACCGCGGTGCGCGCGGCGGGCAGGGCCACGCCGAACCGCGATCGCGCCCACGAGCCGACGTCCTCGCCGAAGAATCTCTCGTGCGCCGAGAACCGCTCCGGATCGAGGCCCGGTGAGTACTCGTGGAGCCGCAGGGTCTCATCGGGCAGGCGGTGCACACCGACGATCACCGTGGGCGGCACGTCCGCGGCCTCGAGGTCAGCACCCCACTGTGAGATCAACTCACCGTCGCCGGCGAACACGACCGCCTCGGGCCGATCCGCCGGGACGTAGACCGTGACCTGGCGACCCCCGTCGTACTCGAAGGTCTCGGTGACCAGCTCACCCGCGATGGACATCGTCGATTCCTCTGGTCGGTAGCGTGCGTGAACCGCTGCTTCGCCTCGATCGGGCCGCGGTGCGCCGGCGCGACCGCGAAGTGCGCGTTTACTCGTTCGGGTCCCAGTCCGCGAGTTGCTCCATCGGCTCGGTGTCGCCGGTGGTCTCCAGGCCGTCGAGCGGGATGCGGTCGTAGAGGTAGAGGACCAGGTCGCTCGCTGTGCCTCGCATCGCCAGGTCGCCCGGTTCCGCGTCGGCGGCGAGGTCGTCGCAGCGGACGCCGTCGGCGTCGAGGGTCAGGCGCCAGGAGGGGCCCTCGGTCGTGTGCAGGTCGATGGTCGCCGGCTTGAACGGCCAGGGGACGGTCGTCGCCGCGACGGTCGTCAGGAACTCGTCGACGCCCTCGACCGCGACGTCCGTCGGCAGCGGCTGCGCGGCCCCCTGGGTGAGCTGGGCGTCGTAGGTGTGGACGGCGAGTTCCTGGATCTGGTGCCGGGCCACGGCTCCGCTGGTTTCCGGGGCCTGCGAGCGGCCCCACCAGGTCCAGCAGCCGCGGTCCGGGCCGGCCTCGCGCAGCGCGTCGAGCATGAGCTCGGTCGACTCGGCCAGCCAGGCATCCAGGGCGTCGCGGTCGCGGGGCGCGGTCGGGGCGCCCTTCGGGTCCGTCCTCGCCGGGGGCGCAGCGCCCGGGCCCGCCGCGACGATGGCGGCCTGGCGGCGCCGGCCGTCGCCGAGATGCTGCGCCAGTTCGCGCAGCGTCCAGCCCGGGCAGGTCGGGACCTGGACGTCAAGGTCGGGGGCGGACGCGATCGCGGCGCGGAACGCGGCCGATCGGTCGTCGATCAGCCGCAGGACCTCGGGGAACTCCAGAATGTTGTGCACCTCGGTGGTGTATCACGAGTCGTTCGGCACGGCCATCTCGCCGAGGCGGGACCAGTCGTCCTGCGGCACGGTCATGTTGACGATCCGCGGCGTCTCCGCGAGATGCGGTGGCAGCGTCCGCTGCGCGGCCCTGAAGTGGTCGGAGCCGACGTGGGCCGCCCCCGCGTCGCCGTCGCGGAACGCCTCGACCAGCACGTACTCCGTGGGGTCGTCGAGGCTGCGGGACCAGTCGAACCACAGACATCCCGGCTCGGCGCGGGTCGCCCGCGTGAACTCGTCGGTGATCCGGGGCCAGTCGTCGGCGTGCTCGGGACGGACCCGGAACTTCGCTGTAATGAAGATCATGCCGCAGAAACTACCCGCAGAACGGGTTGAGCATCGTCATCGCCGGTCCGGTGGGGGTCGCCGTGGCAGCCGAGTAGGACGACGCGGTCGGGGCGCCGAACCCGCTGACCGGCTTCCACTGCTGCGAGTCGTAGCCCCACTGGCCGCCGTAGCTCCCCTGGTAGCCCGAACCCCACTGGCTCCCCGAACCCCACTGCGAACCGGAGCCCCACTGGGAGCCCGAAGTCCACTGAGTGCCCGAGCCCCACTGCGAACCGGAACCCCATTGGCTCCCGTAGCCCCACTGGCCGCCCGAGCCCCACTGCTCGTTCTGCCCCGGAGCCGGTGCGGGCGTGCCGGTGCCGGGCAGGGCGGGCTGGTTCTCGCCACCGCCCGCGGCCGGGTCCCGCGGTGCCACCGCGTCGGCCTGCGGCTCGGGCGCTGCCGGGGCGGTCTCGGCCGGCTGCTCGTCCACCGGCGCCGGAACCGGCGCGGGCGCCTCGGGCGCGGGCTCGGTCACGGTGAGGCGCTGTTCCAGCGACGCGAACGCGTGCTCGGGCACGGGTTCCGCGCTTGTCGCGCTCTCGCTCAGGCCACCGAACGAACTGGCGACGAAGCTGCCCGCCACCAGAAGAGCACCGGCCGCGACACCCAACGCCAGACGCAGGTGGCTCGAGGACCCCTCGAGATCCGCGAGCGCGATCTTGGTGCTCTCGGCCCGCCGGACGCTCAACGACCGCACGTCGCGGGCCAGGACCCACTCGCGATGCAGAACCCAGTCGACGGAGTCACCTTCACCACGACCGCATCTGTCTGCGTAGGTCACAGCCCTCTCCTGCTACGGATCGGCCCAAACTGGGCGTAGTACGGCGGACCCCGCAGCGGAGAGTACTGACGTCAGTCGATCTTGTCTACAGTGGCCAGACCAGAGAGCCGGCGGGCTCGCGGGAGCCCGCCGGCGACCAGGTTCTCAGGTGAAGATCACCACGGTGAACAGGGCCACGTCGTTCGTGGTCGCGTCCCGGCCGGCGCCGGGGCGTAGCCGGCCAGTTGGGCGGTGAAGGTTCCCCGCCCGTGGGTCCGGCTGCGCAGGCGGTCCGCGTAGCCGAACAACTCGGCCAGCGGCACGGTGGCGGTGATCGTCACCGTGCCGGTGCGTGCGGTCGACGCCGTGACGCGGCCGCGGCGGGTGGCCAGATCGCCGAGTACCGCGCCCATGGCGTCCTCGGGCACCACGACCACGACCTCGGACACCGGCTCCAGCAGTGCCATCACGCTGTCGCGCAGAGCCTGCCGGAGGCCGAGCCGGCCGGCCGTCCGGAACGCCAACTCCGACGAGTCCTTCGGGTGGGTGGCGCCATCCGTGAGGGTGACCGCCAACCCGGTGACGGGGTTACCGCCGAGAGGCCCCTCGGACAGTGCGTCCCGGCAGCCCGCCTCCACGGCCCGGACGTACTCGCGTGGCACCCGGCCGCCGACGACCGCCGACCGGAACACGAAATCCTCGGCCGACGGCGCGACGTCCAGGACGACGTGGGCGAACTGGCCGGCCCCGCCGTCCTGCTTGACGTGCCGGTACATCGCGCCGGACACGCCGGACACGACCGTCTCCCGGTAGGCCACCTCGGGTCTGCCGACCCGGACCTCCAGACCACGGCTGCGCCGGATCTTCTCCACCGCGACCTCCACGTGTAGCTCTCCCATGCCGGACAACACCGTCTGACCGGTCTGGGCGTCGTTGCGGACCGTCAGCGACGGGTCCTCCTCGACCAGCTGGGCCAGCGCGACCGCCAGCCGTTCGGTGTCGGTGGCCCGGCACGCCTCGACCGCGACGGAGACGACCGGATCGGTCACCGTGGGCGGTTCGAGGAGAACCGGGGCCGACGGCACGCAGAGGCTGGCGCCGACGCGGGCGTTCTTCGGGCCGACCACGGCAACGATGTCGCCGGCCGTCGCCTGCGCCAGCTCGGTGTGCCGGTCGGCACGCACGCGCAGGATGCGGGCGACCCGCTCGGTGCGCCCGGCACCGACGTCGAGCACCGTCGCTCCCTTGTGGAGCGTGCCCGAGTAGATCCGCACATACGTCAACCTCCCCGTGGGGGTCGAGACCACCTTGAACACCAGCGCGGCGAACGGCTCCGCCGGGTCGGCGATCCGTTGCCGCGGGGCGTCTTCCCAGACGCCGTGCACCGGCGGCACGTCCACCGGCGACGGCAGGTACTCGACGACGGCGGTCAGCAGCGGCTCGATCCCGCGGTTGCGGTACGCCGAACCACACAGCACGACCACGCCGTCGCCCGCGCGGGTCAGCTCGCGCAGCGCGGCGGTCAGCGTCGCCGGCGAGATCCCCGCGTCCGTGAAGAACTCCTCCAACGCGGCCGGATGGCGTTCCGCCACCGCCTCCTCCAGGATCCGCCGGCGTCGCCGGGCCTCCTCGAGCAGGGCGTCGGGCACCGGGCCCTCCTCCACTGTGTCGTCGGTCCAGCGCAGCGCACGCATCCGCAGCAGGTCGACCACGCCGGTGAACTCGTCCTCGCGGCCGATGGGCAGCTGGACCACCAGCGGCCTCGGGTGCAGCCGCTTGCGGATCGACGCGACGGCGGCGTCCAGGTCGGCACCCGGGCGGTCCATCTTGTTGACGAACGCGATCCGCGGCACGCCGTGCCGGTCGGCCTGCCGCCACACCGACTCGCTCTGAGGTTCGACACCGGCCACGGCGTCGAACACCACGACCGCGCCGTCGAGCACCCGCAGCGAGCGCTCGACCTCGTCGGAGAAGTCGACGTGCCCGGGGGTGTCGATCAGGTTGATCCAGTGGTCGTCCCAGGCACAGCTCACCGCCGCGGCGAAGATGGTGATCCCACGGTCGCGTTCCTGCGAGTCGAAGTCGGTGACGGTCGTGCCGTCGTGGACCTCACCGCGTTTGTGGATGGTTCCCGTCGCATAGAGGATCCGTTCGGTGAGGGTGGTCTTGCCGGCATCGACGTGGGCGAGGATGCCGAGGTTGCGGACGCCGTTCAGCGATCGCACAGCACATGGTCCCTTCAGGATGATCCGAAAACAGGCCGGCGCGATTCACGGGACGAACGGGCACACCACAGTCGACGGAGCCGGACGGCTTCGTGAAGGCCCTTCTTCGTCACCGGATCCGGTGCCGGCCGCGCGGCGGGCACCGGAGGGACGAAGAAATCAGGATCACCTCGTACCGCGAACGGAGAACGGCGACGTGACGGAACACGGCCGGCCTCCTCACTGTCGCGGGCACGCCGGCGTTCGCCGCGGGCGCGGGGTTCGGCAGCACTGTAGCCAACCGGGCAGGAACGGGGAACCCAATTTGGCGCCGGATCACTTTCGACAGTCCACAGTGGCCGTGCGGCTACCCGGCGCCGGTCAGCTCGACCAGGTCGGCCAACAGCTCCGACGCCACCACCGGATCCAGCTCGCCGAACCGGACCCCGCCCCCGGACCACCGGGTCACCGTCGCCGGGACCCGCCATGCCCTGAAAGGCGCGTTCGAGACATGGCGAGTGCCATGAAAGGCGCTTTCGGGACGTTGAGCGTCCTGAAAGCGCCTTTCAGGACACGGCGGGTGTCCTGAACGCGCCTTTCAGGGCACGGGGCTCGAGGCGACGCCGGTCAGCTCGATCAGGTCGGCCAACAGTTCCGACGCCACCACCGGATCCAGCTCACCGAACCGGACCCCGCCCCGGGGCCACCGGTCACCGTCGCCGGTGTCGCTCAGCCACACGTGCTCGACGCGTTGCTCCGGGAACTCCTCCACGGCGCCGGCGACGATGCCGGGCTCGAGGTTGAGCACCGCCGCGCGGCCGCCCGGCAGCGGGCGCATGAGCCACGGCTCGACGCCGGCGTCCTGCGGGGTGGCGCGTTGCCAGCCGCGGCGGGTGAGGCCGAGGACCTTCACGGTGGGCACGGTCACCTGCTCGAAGCGGCTCAGGCTGGTCGCGGTGCGCTCGTTCTCGGTGAGCGTGTGCACGGGCCGGTCGAGTTGGGGGAACGGTTGCAGGATCTCGTAGTCGGCGAAGACCTCCACCCACGCGGGCAGCGTGCCGGCCAGGTGCACCGGGTGGGCGATGCCGACGGTGGCCGGCTCCGGCAGCACCAGCGTGTCGTCCTCGACCCCGGCGAGCGTGCGGTCCTCGGCCACCCGGAACGTGGTCACCACGGTGTCCCCGGAGAACTGGGCCCACACCAGCCGCCGCACGATGTGCCACAGCAGCGGGTGCGCGACGAACAGGTCCGTGAACTCGGTGCGCGGCCAGCGCCGCTGTGCCACCATGGCCTGCTCGAACCGGCGCACCTGGTCGGCGGCGATCGTGCGGGCGTCCTTCTTCAGCGCCGTGAACCGGGCGTACGCGGCCTGCGCCAGCTCCTGGTCGTCGCTCGCCGCGGGCTTCGGCAGGTTCTTGCGGCGGGTGCCGTCCTCGTCCGCCACATACGGCCGGAGCCCCTCGTCGAACCCGACGACGAACCGCCGTGGCCCGTAGTCGAGGGTCAGGCTGCCGCCCGCGTCGAGGCCGAGGTCGGGGACGAGCCGGTCACCGAGCTGCTCGGCGGACAGCCCCAGCTCGGCGGCCACCGCGGCGATCTTCTCCGCCGCCTTCGCCTTGAGGCCCTTGAACGTCACCTTCTGGGCGATCCCGTAGAGGTGCATCAGCGCGACGTCGGTGCCGATCGCCGCCAGGACGTCGAGACCGTTCACCGCCCTGGCGTGCCCGCCGTCCCCCGGCCAGGCACGGATCACCGGGGCGAGCCGGCGGACGGTCTCGTCGTCGCCGAGCCAGCCCAGCGCGTCGAGCGCCCAGCTGTCCCTGGCCGGCATGCCGGCGCTCTGCCAGCTCTGGAAGAGCCCCCACGCGAACTCGGCGAGCGAGCCGGGGGTGCAGAGCTCCCGGACCACGTCGACCCCGGCGTACACCTCGCCGGGCCGGGACATCGCGAGCATCGTCACCACGTGCCGGACCGCGGTGGCCGGCAGTGTGCCGCCGTCGCGCAGCTCCACGGGTGGCAGGACGCCGGGTTCGACCCAGTCGGGGACCTTCGGGATCCGCGTGGGCAGTACATCGAGGGGGTCGGTGGCGAGCATCGCCGTGATCGCGGCCTCGACGCGGTCGCCGTAGGTGGCCGCCGCGGCGCGGACGTCCGCTGCCGGGAGCAGCCGGAGCATCGCCTCGGCCGCCCGCCTTTCCTTGCCCGGCTTGGCCATGGCGTCGGGGACCAGGTGGCGCGCCGCGGCGCGGGGGTGCCGGGCCAGCCAGGCGAGCACCCCCTTGCGTGCCGACTTGAGGCGGAACAGCTCCACCATCAGCTCGGCGACGTCGGCGCACGCGAACGGCACCAGCACGGCCGTGTGTACCGCCGGGTTCGCCTCGGCGGCGTGCAGCGCGAGCGGCAGCGCGTCCAGCTCGTAGCGCGCCACGAGGGACTTGAGCCAGTCGTCCAGCTGCCACAGCAGGCGCGGTCGCCAGTTGGCCAGCAGCGGTCGCACGTACTCCTCGGGTCCCGCGCCGAACAGGCCCGGTTCGAGGTGGTCCGGCAGCGAGCCGGCGAGGAACTGGTCGAAGAGGTCGGCCCACTCCCGATGACCGAACGCGGTCGGCACTTGGCCGCGGGTGGCCGCCCACGCCTCCCGCTCGCCGGGTTGCCACCGCACCGTGACGTCGTCGTCCGACAGGAGGTCGGCGATGACGACGGGCTTCGGCCTGGTCTTCTGGCGCAGCCACGGCGGATCGGCCAGCAGCGGGGGCAGGGTGTGCGGCGCTGTCTCGGGCGCCGCGGCCGGCACCCGGGCGAGCACCGCTTCGGGAAGCCCGGCGGCCAGTTCCGGGTGGCCGGCCAGGTGGGCACGCAGGAGGTCCTCGGCGATCGCCGAGCCCGAGGTGGCGGCTTCGGCGAGGAGGCGGGCGGCGCGGACCGGGAACCGTTTCGCGGCCTCGGCGACGGCCGGCCGGACGTACTTGCGGTCCAGCCGCCGCACGAGGAGGTCGAACGCCTCGTCGCTGGGCAGGGCGGCGAGCGCGGTGAGCAGGCGCTTCTGGCCGTCGGCGGTGGCGTGGCCCCGGTCGAACCAGGCGGCGAGCGCGGGTGCGACGGCCGGGCCGGCGGCGGCGACCAGGGTGAACAGCGTGCTCGGCTGCCGGGTGACCGCGTACACCTCGAACCGCGCGGCACGCGCGTTGACGTCGTCGGCGTCGCCGAGCGCGCACAGCAGCATCGCCGAGTTGCCGGTCGCGGCGGCCGCCGCGACCCAGTCGGCCCGCTCGGGGACGAGGAACGCGGCGAGCAGCGGGTCGTCGTGGCGGTACTCGTCGAGCACGTCGACCGCGGCCGCGTGCTCGGCCTCGCCGGCGGCGACGAGGTGTGCCCGGACGCGGGCGGGGATCGGGCCGACCTCCACCCGCCGTTCTCCCTTGAAGGCACTCGTGCCGACCCCGACGGGCGTGAAGTAGAAACCGGGCTGGCGCGGGTCCCCGCCCCACCCGGTGCTGACCCGCTCGTACTCGGCCGCGGCCCGGACCGCGAAGTCCAGGCCGCGGTCGACCACCCACGTGTCCGCGAACGCCGCGAGCTCACCGCCGCGCCGCCACCCCTCGCCCTCGGTCAGGAACCGCTGCACCGCGGTCGCGATCGCGGCCGCACCGCGGGGAGTTCCTTCCGCGCCGACGGACTCCAGGTAGGTCAGGGCCTCCGCGCCGATGTCGTCATCCGGCAGGCTCGCCACCAGGATGTCCTCCAGCCGGGCCCGCACCTCGTCGACCAGCCGCCAGGCGGCCGCGCGGTCGACCTTGAGCGCCGGCCCCGGCACCCCGTCGCGGCGCGGGTGCACGAACCGCCGCCACGGGGTGGGGATGGTGAACGTGTCCTCTTCCGGTGACGCGACGAGCCGCACGGCTACCCCCAGGTATGACGAGTGCGGCAGCACCCTATCCCCTACGGCGTCGCCAGTGCCTCGGTCGGCGACAGGCGTGCGGCACGCACCGCGGGGTACAGCCCGGCGAGGCCGCCGATCACCAACGTGGCCGCCGCACCGCCGGCGACCGCCCACAGTGGAACGACCACCGGCCAGGTCCGGTAGGACGCGTACACCGCCGTGACGCCCGCCCCCAGCACCGCGCCACCCGCGCCACCCAACGCGGACAGCAGCAGCGACTCCGCCAGGAACTGGGTGCGCACCTGTCCCCGCGTGGCGCCGAGCGAACGGCGCAGGCCGATCTCCGCACGCCGTTCCAGCACGGAGATCACCATCGTGTTGGCCACGCCGACCCCGCCGACCAGCAGCGCCACCGCGCCGAGCCCCAGCAGCAGCCCGGTGAACGCCTCGTCGGCGGCCTGCTGCGCCGCCAGCGCGTCCGACGGGCGGGACACCTCGACCTCGTTGGGCGCCTGGGGGTTGGCGGTCGCGCCGAGGACCTCGCTCACCGCGGTCACGGCGGACTCCGCCGAGCGGGTGTAGATCGTGGTCGGCCGGCCGTCGAAGCCGAGCGTGGCCTCGGCGACCGGCCAGCCGACGAGCGCCGCGCCGTCCAGCTCGGGTGCGAGGGGCGCGGGCTCCAGGATGCCGACCACGGTGAACCACCGGTCGCCGACCAGCACGCGGGTGTCCGCGCCGAGCCGGCCGATCCCGAGGCGGTCCGCCGCCGTCGCGCCGAGCACAGTCGCCGGGTAGTGGCTCGTGGCCGCGTTGAGCCAGGTGCCGCTGCGCAGCCGGACGCCCGTGGTCGCGCGCAGGTCCGTGCGGGCGGCGTAGGTGGCGATGCCGCCCGTCTGCGCCTCGGGGATCCGGTCGGTGCGGTACACCTTCGCGTCGCCGACCCGCCCGATGGCCGACACCGACTCGACCGGGCCGATCCGCCGCACCATCGCCTCCGCCGTCGCCGGCAGCCGCGCCGCCTCACCGGTGAACGTCGAACCGGGCGAGACCGTCAGCAGGTTGGTGCCCAGCGCGGCGAGCGTGCGGTCCAGTTCGGCGCGGCTGGAGGAGGAGATCCCGACCACCGACACCATCGCGGCGATCCCGATGGCGATGCCGAGCGCGGACAGGAACGCCCGCAGCGGGCGGGTCCGCAGGCCGACCGCGCCGACCTTGACCACGTCACCGGGCCACATCCGCGCCGGCCTGAGCGTCATGAGCGCACCTCCGCGACTGTGTCCGCGCCTGTGTCCGCGCCTGTGTCCGCGCCTGTGTCCGCGACGACCCGCCCGTCCCGCATCGACACCCGGCGCGGCAGCGACGCGGCGATGTCCCGGTCGTGCGTGATGATCACGACGGTGGTGCCGGCCGCGTGCAGCTCCCGCATCAGCGACATCACCCCGGCACCCGACGCGGAGTCGAGCGCGCCGGTCGGCTCGTCGGCCAGCAGCAGCGGCGGCTCCCCCGCGACGGCCCTGGCGATCGCCACGCGCTGGCGCTCGCCCCCGGACAGCTCGTGCGGCTCGTGGTCCATGCGGTGGCCGAGCCCGACCCGCGTCAGCGCGGCCGCGGCCCGCGTGCGCCGCTCCCCCACCCGCATTCCGCTGTACAGCAGGCCGTCCGCGACGTTGTCCACCGCGGACACCCCGGCGGCGAGGTGGAACTGCTGGAACACGAACCCGATCCGGCTCGCGCGCAGTGCGGACAGCTGGGCGTCGGACAGCCGGGACACGTCGTGCCCGTCGATGGACACCCGGCCCGAGGACGGGCGGTCGAGCGTGCCGAGCACGTTGAGCATGGTCGACTTGCCGGACCCGGACGGCCCGACGATCGCGACGAGCTCACCGCGGTCGATCCGCAGCGACACGCCGCCGAGCGCGACCACGTCGGCGTAGGCCTTGGTGACGTCGTCGAGCGCGATCACTTCGCCATCCCCACGGTCACGCCCTCCTCGATCCCGGCACCGGAGACCTCGACCCAGCCGTCGGCGAACAGGCCGGTGGTGACCGGCACGTACCGGCTCTGATCACCATTGACCACCTCGACGCCGTAGCCGCCCTCGCGCAGCGCGAGCAGGGCGGCCACCGGCACGGTCAACACGTCCTCGCGTTCCTGCGCGGTGAAGGTGACGTCGACCGAGGCCAGCGCGTAGGCCGCGGCCGCCTGCTGATCGGCGAGCCCGACGACCACCTCGACCTTGGTGGTGGGCTCCTGGCCCTGGCCGCTCGCCGGCTCGATCACGGTCGACACCCGCTCGACCGTGCCGGCGACCTTCCTGTCGTCCGGGAGGCTGATCTCGACGGCCGCGCCCTTCACCGCGACCCGCTGGTCGGCGGCCGCCAGCTCGACGGTCACCGCCTTGGCCGTCCCGGAGTAGGTCAGCACGGTGTCGCCGGGCCGCACCGGCTGCCCGATCCCGGCGGCGACACTGTCCACCCGCACGTCCCCGGGCGCGAACGCGACCCGCCCCAGCTCGACCACGCCGGTCTCCGCGAGGCCCAGGTCCGCCTGCCACCGCTCAACGGCGTCCGCGGTGCTCGCCGTGAACTCCTCGTCGACGGTGAACCCGGTGTACCCGAGCGCGGCCAGGTTCTCCTCCAGCTGGCGGACGTCCGGGCCCTCGGTGTCGGTCGAGAGGGGGCGGTAGGCGGGCATCGCGCCGTGCATGAGCACGACGGGCTGACCGTCCACTGTGTACAGGGCCTGGTTGCGGGTGACGCCCGTGCCGCTGTCGGGCACGGCGGTGAGCGTGCCGGCAAGCCGGCTGACGGCGGTGGTGGTCGTGCCGTAACCCAGCTCGCCGTCGGCGGTGTAGCTGTCGTGGAGGGTCTGACGTGTCACGGTGGCGCGGGCGGGCGGCAGGTCGGCAGCGCTGTCGTCGGCCGTGCTCGCCTGTGGCCGGCCGAGCAGCACGACGGCGGCCGCCCCGCCCGCGGCCACCACGACGAGCCCGGCGACGACCGCTCGCCCGCGACGCCGACGTCGCCTTGGTCGCGCCCCCGCCTCAACGACATCGGCACTGTCGGTGCCCACCGGTAGACTGGAAATCGGGGGACCCCCCGGCGCACGAGAGTCCCTTTCGCTCGGACTGGCCGGGTGAAGGGGATCCCGGTTGCCGTTCGGGGCGACGGAACTGTCGGGGGTTCTCGGTACGCTGGGTTCCGGGGGGCCGGAGGCCGTCCTGCGGTCGGTCATCAGCCGATCCCCGCGGCGGCGAGCTTGTCCTGACAGGCCTGTTGGGCCGCCTTGAAGTCGGGGTCCTGGCCCACCTCGCCGGTGATCTTGATTCCCGGGCTGCCCGGCTCCGGGTCGGGGAACGCCTCCACACCGTTGTCGCGCATGCACTGGGCGAACTCGCGGACCGCCGCCTCTCGCTGCGGGTCCGGCCGGCCCGAGCCGTTCTCCTGCGGGTTGTACTCGCGGCAGGCCTCCAGCGCCGCCTGCACGGTCTCCTGCGACGTCCCCGGGCCGACCTTCAGCTGGATGCCCTTGCCCGGCTCGGGATCATCCATGTCCACGCCGTTCTCGCGCATGCACTGCGCGAACTTCACGCCCATCTCGTCCCGGCCGAGCTCCTCGGGGGCCTCGGCGGCCGCGGAGCTCGTGCCGCCGGCGGAGGCGATGTCGTCGCCGCCGTTCTGCTCGGTGGCGCAGCCGGTCAGGGTGAGTGCGCACAGCAGCGGCAACGCCGCCAGGGTCAGTCGCATGGTCGTCCTCCACGAGTAGTCCGGAATTCGGAGGCGAATGCAACGCGGCGGCGCGTTTCCCGGCTGTTTGCGCCGTCGCTAACCGGGAGGAAACACGGTCGTCGGCGATCATGGCGGGCATGCGGGTGCTGGTGGTCGAGGACGAGCCGATGCTCGCCGAGGCGATCGCGGAGTGGTTGCGTGACGACGCGCACGCCGTCGACGTCGCGTTCGACGGGGCCGCGGCGATCGAGCGGCTGACGGTCCACGACTACGACGTCGTCGTGCTCGACCGGGACCTGCCGGTGGTGCACGGCGACGACGTGTGCCGCTCGCTGGTCGAGTCGGCCGCGGCGACGCGGGTGCTGATGCTCACCGCGGCCGCCGAGGTCACCGACCGGGTCGACGGCCTGCGGCTCGGCGCGGACGACTACCTCACCAAGCCGTTCGCCTTCCCGGAGCTGGCCGCGCGCATCCACTCGCTGGGGCGGCGCTGCCGGCCGGCCGCCCCGCCGGTGCTGCGCCGGTCCGGCATCACGCTCGACCCGGCGCGCCGCCAGGTGTTCCGCGACGGGCGGTACGTCCCGCTGTCGAAGAAGGAGTTCGCGGTCCTCGCCGAGCTGCTGCGTGCCGACGGCGCCGCGGTCGCCACCGAGTACCTGCTGGAGAAGGCATGGGACGAGCACACCGACCCGTTCACCGGCGTGGTCCGGCTGACGGTGCTGAAGCTGCGCCGCAAGCTCGGCGACCCACCGGTCGTGGAGACGGTGACCGGCGTCGGCTACCGCATCGCGTGAGGGTCACGCTGCGGGCGCGGCTGACGCTCATCTACGGCGGCCTGTTCCTGGTGGCCGGGGTGCTGCTGCTCGCGGTCACCTACCTGCTGCTCGGCCAGCAGATCGACCGCTCCAGCCCGAAGCTCCTGACCTACGACCCCGACGGCACCCGGCAGGTCGAGCCAGGACCCCGGCAGCTCTACGTGATCACCAGGAACGGCGACCGGCTCAGCGGCGCCGACGCCGAGCGGTGGGTGGACGAGCAGACGGCCGCACTGCGTGACGCGGCGACCACCTCCCTGCTCGCCCAGGGCGCCCTCGCACTCGGCGCGGTCGCGGCGGTGGCGGCCGGCTTCGGGTGGTTCGTCACGGGACGGGTGCTGGCGCCGCTGCACCGGGTCACCGACACGGCCCGGCGGATCTCGGCGGCACCCGGCACGGGACTGGCGGAACGCATCGACCTCCAGGGTCCGGACGACGAGGTCAGGGAGCTGGCCGACACCTTCGACACGATGGTGGAGCGCCTCGACCAGTCCTTCCACGGGCAGCGCCGGTTCGTGGCGAACGCGTCGCACGAGCTGCGCACGCCGCTGACGCTGGGGCGGTCGCTGGTCGAGGTGGCCATGCACCGGCGGTCGGCGTCACCGGACGTCAAGGACCTGGGGGCGCGGCTGCTGGAGATCAACTCGCGGCACGAGCAGCTGATCAGTGGGCTGCTGCTGCTCGCGAAGTCCGATCACGAGCTGGACGCCCGGTTCCCGGTGGACCTCGCGGACCTGGTCGGCCACGTCGTCGAGCAGACCGCCGCCGATGCCGCGGCGGCCGGCGTCACCGTGCACGAGGCCGCCGGCGAGGCCCCGACCACCGGCGACGCGTTGCTGCTCGAACGGTTGGTGCACAACCTGGTCGAGAACGCCATCCGGCACAACACCGGGCCGGGCGGCTGGGTCCGGGTGACGAGCCGCGTTCGCGACCGCCGGGCCGAGCTGGTCGTCGAGAACACGGGGCCGCCGGTGCCGGCCGACGAGCTCCCCGCCCTGTTCGAGCCCTTCCGGCGACACACCACCGACCGGCTCGTGACCGCGAAGGGCGTCGGCCTCGGCCTGTCCATCGTCCGCTCCGTGGCCACCGCCCACGGCGGCACCGCCACCGCCCGCCCCCGCACGGACGGTGGCCTCGTGGTCACCGTGTCACTGCCGGAGTCACAGGACGAGCTTGCCGCCCACGACCCGGGGTGAGGTCTGGTACCCGTGGGAGAACAGGCGTTGCCTCACCCAGTCGTCTCCTCGACTCAGGCCAGTGCCGCGTTCAGGCGCGGGTACACGCGGCGGGCGTTGTCCTCGTAGACCTTCTGCCGGTCCGCCGCGCTGAGCGGCAGGGCGTCGACGTAGCGGCGCGTGTCGTCGAAGTAGTGGCCCGTGCGCGGGTCGATGCCGCGGACGGCGCCGATCATCTCCGAGCCGAACAGGATGTTGTCGACGTCGATGACGTCGAACAGCAGGTTGACGCCGGGCTGGTGGTAGACGCAGGTGTCGAAGAAGACGTTGCGCATCACCGACTCCGCCAGCGGCGGCCGGTCGAGCATGTCCGTCAGCCCGCGGAACCGGCCCCAGTGGTAGGGCACCGCTCCCCCGCCGTGCGGGATGACCAGCCGCAGGCCGGGGAAGTCGGCGAACAGGTCCGCCTGCAGCAGCTGCATGAACGCGGTGGTGTCGGCGTTGAGGTAGTGCGAACCCGTGGCGTGGAAGTTCGGGTTGGTGACCGCGGAGACGTGCACCATGGCGGGCACGTCGAGCTCCACCATCGCCTCGTAGACCGGGTACCAGTGGCGGTCGGTCAGCGGCGGGGACGTCCAGTGCCCGCCGCTGGGGTCGGGGTTGAGGTTGCAGCCGACGAAACCCAGCTCCTCGACGCAGCGGCGCAGCTCCCCGACGGCGCCCTTGACCGGGACACCGGGCGACTGCGGCAGCTGGCAGACGCCGACGAAGTGCTGCGGGAACAGGGAGACCACCCGCGCGATCAGGTCGTTGCACGCCTGGCTCCAGGCGGCGCTGACGGCCTCGTCGCCGACGTGGTGGCCCATCGCGGACGCGCGGGGCGAGAAGATGGTGACGTCGACGCCGCGTTCCCGCATGAGCCGCAGCTGACCGTCCTCAATGGACTCCCGGATCTCGTCGTCGGAGATCGCCGGGTACGGCGGGGGTGGGCCGCCGGCCTCGAACGCCGCCTGCTGCGCGGCACGCCAGTCCGTGTGGGCGGCGGGCGCGGTCGTGTAGTGCCCGTGGCAGTCGATGATCACGCTGGTGTCCTTAGTCGACAACGGGGGTGCCGTGGGTGTGGAAGGTCTCGATAGTTTTGAGCCCCCACGCCTGCCCCTTGGCACGTTCCTCGCGGGTCCAGCTGATCGTCCGCCAGTCGGGCGCGAGGATGAGCCGCGCCCCGGCGTTGCACAGCTCGATCCGGTTGCCGCCCGGTTCCCACACGTACAGGAAGAACGTCTGCTGGATGGCGTGCTTGTGCGGCCCGGTCTCGATGTGGATGCCCGCGTCGAGGCAGACGTCCGCCGCACGCAGGATCTCCTCACGCGTGTCGGTGGCGAACGCGAGGTGGTGCAACCGGCCCCGGCTGCCCGTCCAGTCCTCCGTGTACACGAGGTCGTAGGTCTTGTTGCCCAGCGAGTACCAGATCGCCTGCGGGCTGCCGTCATCGGAGACGATCTGTTCGGTGCACCGCGCGCCGAGCACGTCCCGCAGGAACGCACTGGTCTCCGGGACGTCGGCGGTGAGGTAGTTGACGTGGTCGAGGCGCCGCAGGTTCGCGCCCCGGCCGGGATAGCGCGCGGCCTGGTTCTTCAGCGCGGGGCGGTCGGTGTCGTCCGCCCGGTACCACTCGACGTCCCAGTACAGGCCCAGCTCGTGCCCGTCGGGGTCGGTGAAGACGTGGACGTCGCCGAGGCCGCGCACGTCGGTGACGACCTTGTGGGGGAGGTCCGCGGTGATCCTCCCGACGGCCTGCGGGCTGGCGGCCCGCAGGTAGGTGCGGCCGATGCCCGCCTTGTCGCGCTGGATCAGCCGCACCGTCCAGGACTGGTAGTCGTCCCAGGTGTGCAGGTAGACCGAGTCGTCCGTGCGGTGCACCTCGCGCAGCCCCATCTGGTCGACGAAGAAGTCGCGGGAGGCGTCCAGCACGGGCGTGTACAGCTCGACCGGCCCGACGTGCGCGATGTCCCTGCGCCGGTCGGGGTCGTGCGAGAGCCGGCTCATCCGGTTGCCTTTCCACTGCGGGGCCACACGAGGCCGTCGGACAGCTTGCGGGCCGTGCGCACGACGGTGCTGCGGCGCACCCGGGTCGCCGGTCCCGCGGGGTCGAGGTCGACGGCGACGTCGAACGTGCCGGTCGGGTGTTCGAGGTGGACGTCCCGGCCGGCCGGCGTGTGCGCGACGGTGCCGGGGGTGCGCACGCCGGCGGCGACGGACACGGCGCCGAGGACACCGATCGCGTCGTGGACGCGGTGCGGGATGAAGGTCCTGGTGGTGACGGTGCCGCCCCGGCGCGGCGGGGACACGAGGGTGACCTTCGGGACGGTCGTGTCCCGCACGTCGCCGAGGCCCATCTCCTCCCCCGCCGCCAACCGGACGGCGGCCACCACGGACCGCAGTTCCTCGTCGGCCTCGAGGTCCGCGGGGGACTCGGTGCCCTCGATCCGCACGTCGGCGGCACGGACCAGCACCACCGGCATGCCGGCGTCGACGCAGGTCACCTCCAGCCCGGCGAACTCGTCGACGAGCCGGCCCGTGGGGAAGACCGGGTTCTCGTCGCCGGAGAACGTGAGGTGGACCGGCGCCGCGGGGAACGGGGTGCCGGCCATGACGGTGTCGCCGTCGTAGCGCACCCGCCCGCCGGGCGTCGACACCGTGGCCTCGACGAAGCTGACCGCGGGGTTGACGATCCGGATGCGCACCGTGGTGGTGTCACCGCCGGCGGCGACCAGGCCGCGTTCGATGGCGAACGGACCGACACCGGCGAGCAGGTTGCCACAAGTCTGCGCATCGGTGATGACGGCACGGCCGGGCACGACCTGCAGGAACAGGTAGTCGACGTCGGCCTCGGCGGACGGCGCGACCACCGCGACCTTGCTGGTGAGCGGGTGTCCGCCGCCGATGCCGTCGATCTGCCGCTCGTCCGGGGAGCCCATGACGCGCAGCAGGAGGTCGTCCCGCTCGTCCGGGTCGGCCGGCAGGTCCGCGCTCAGGAAGTACGCGCCCTTCGAGCTGCCGCCACGCATCTGCATGCACCGGATGCCGTCACCCATCACAGCTATCAGGTGTACGCGCTCACAACTTCGTGGTCAAGATTGCCTTCACAATTGTTGACAATATGGGTAACGTTCCGCCGCACGTCGCGCTCAGAAGGAGAGCCCCATGTCCCGTGACCCCGCCGCCGCGGTCCGCGTTTCCCTCCGTTGCCTCCTCGCCGCCGCTGCCGTGATTCCACTGCTGGCCGCCGGTTGCGGTGGCTCCCCCGCCGCGACCAGTTCGGGTTCAGCAACACCACGTCGCTGTTGCTCGCCAACTCGCAGGGGCTGCCGCTGAAGGTGGTCGCCGCCGGCGTCTCCTCCACCGGCGAGGACGGCAAGGACTTCGGCGCGGTGATCGTGAAGGCGGACAGCCCGATCAGGTCCGCCAAGGACCTCGCGGGCAAGCGGGTGGCCGTGAACACCCTGAAGAACATCAACACTACGCGGGCACCGACCCCGACCTGACCGCGGCATGTACTTCACCTCGCAGCAGTACGCCACGCAGAACGGCGAGGTCGTCGACGGCTTCACGAAGGCGATGAAGAAGTCCGTGGCCCGGCTGGCGGTCGGGTACCTCGTCGCGCTGGCCGCCGGGGTGGCCGTGGGCACCGCGATCGGCTCGTCGCGGGACCCTGCGTGCGCTGTGCGAGCCAGTGCTGGAGTTTCTTCCGCGCCATCCCTCCGCCAGTGCTCATCCCGGTCATCGCGTTGTTCGCCGGCTACACCGGCTGGACCGCCAAGGTGGTCACCATCGCGCTGGGGTGCCTCTGGCCATCCTGCTCAACACGGTCGAGGGCGTCCGCTCGGTCGACGAGGTCCTGCGGGACACCGCGCGTTCCTACCGCCTCGGCCGCCTGACAACGTTGCGGCAGGTGGTGCTGCGCGGGGCGAGCCCCCGCATCGCCGCCGGGGCGCGGCAGGCCCTGTCCATCGGCGTGATCCTCATGGTCATCAGCGAGCTGTTCGGCGCGAACCGGGGCCTCGGCGCGGCAATCGTGCAGTTCCAGCGGGTCCTCCTGGTCGCCGGTGGTTGCTGGCAGATGCTCGGGGCCGTGCTTCTCGTCGGCGCTTGTCCTGTCGCGCTTGCCGTCCCACCTCGCACTTCATCGCAATTCGAACGCCAGTTCGCTAAACTGGACCCCATGAAGGGCGACCGAGTCGAGATCGTGGTCGACGCTGGTGACGCGACTCGGACTTACGACGTGGTGGCGACGCGGGCCGGGCGGCGGGTGGAGATCAGTATTGGTCGGGGTGTGGTTGAGGTTGTGGAGGTCACCCGCAACGGCGCTCCGGTCCGCACGGCGCGGTTCATGGCCAGCAAGGTCCTGGCCCTCGTTGAGCACCCGGCGACGGCGCGAGCGCTCGACGACGAACGCGGGGACTGAGCGCCGGGGCTGAGCGCCGGGGCCGGGGGCGGGTCCGGGGGCCCGGGGGGAGGGCCGGAGCGGGGTCGGGGCGGGGCGGGCTTGGGCCGGAGCGGGCCAGGTCAGGTCAGGTCGGAGCGGGGCGGGCCAGGTCGGGCGGAGGCGGGCCGCGCGGTGTGCGGCGCCTGGTCGGCATCCTGCGGAGCCTTCCCCGAGCGGAGCGCGCAGCGTCCGGCGAAAGCCAACCAGTGCCGCGGGCTCCATGCCATGAAAGGCGCGTTCGAGACATCGCCAACGCCCCGAAAGGCGCGATCGGGGCGTTGAACGTCCCGAACGGCGCATTCGAGACATCACCAACGCCCCGAACGGCGCGATCGAGACATCACCAACACCCCGAAAGGCGCGATCGGGGCGTCGAGCCTCCCGAACGGCGCATTCAAGACATCACCAACGCCCCGAACGGCGCGTTCAAGACATCACCAACGCCCCGAAAGGCGCGATCGGGGCGTTGAGCGTCCTGAACGCGCCTTTCAGGGCATGAGCCCAGGGGCCTCGGCGGGCCGAAGCTCAGCGGGTCGCCGCGCGGAGTCGGCGGTTCACGTCATCCGGCCCGAGGGTGGTCGCCACCGCGTGGAGGTCTGGGCTGCGGGTGGACCCCGTGAGGGTCACGCGGACCAGTTGGGCCGCCTCGCGGATTGCGCCCGGGTAGGCGTCGGGGTTTTTCTTGAACTCCTTCGGGCTTGGGGCGAAGCCGTGCTTTGTGGCGAGTTGGCGGATTTGGTCGAACCACTCCCGGCCATCCTCCAGCGGCTGGTAGCCATCGGCGAAGTCGGACAGGAATGTTCGCACCAGTTGGGGGTCCAGGCCGCCGAGGCGCTCGTCCGCCGGGTCGGTGACCGGGGCGAACAAATCCGCGAAGAAGAACCCGTACGCCGGCCGGAAGTCCGACCACTTGCGTAGGTCCTTGCGGGGGTTCTCGACCCCCTCCCGCTCGACCGCCAGCGCACGCAGGGCGAGGTCGCGGTTGCCGTCCAGGATCTCCACCAGCGACGGGTCGTGTGTGAGGGCCCACGGGCGCAGTGCCTCGAGGATCTCCTGGCCACTCAGCGTGGCGATGTGGTTCGCGGAGATGTCCTCCAGCTTGACCAGGTCCACGAGCGGCCCGGCCACCCCGCACTCCGACAGGCGGATCGGCTCGGTCAGGGCCTCGGCCAGCGGCATCTCCGCGAGCCGCCCGTTCGCGAGGCCACGCAGGTAGTACAGCACCGCGTCGGCGGGGTAGCCGGCGGACACGTAGAAGTCGACCGTCGCCTCCGGGTCCTTGCGCTTCGACAGCTTCCGCTTGCCGCCCGGGATCTGCTTCATCAGCGGCGCGATGTGCGCGTACCGCGGCGGGGTGAACCCGAGCGCCTCGAACAGCTGCAGGTGCAGCGGCACCGACGAGATCCACTCCTCGCCGCGGATGACCAGCGTGGTGCGCATCAGGTGGTCGTCCACCGCATGCGCGAAGTGGTATGTGGGCAGTCGCACGGGCTGGTCGGACGACTTCAGGACAACCACGTCGTTCCGGTTGGCCTCGTGTTCCAGCTCGCCGCGGATGGCGTCGACGAAACGGACCCGGCCGCCCTCGGCTGGGGCGCGGAACCGCACCACGTACGGGGTGCCCTTCGCCAGCTCGGCCTGCACCCGGGCGGGGTCGGCGTCCCGCCAGATCGCCCACTTGCCGTAGTAGCCGGGCGGGATCTTGGCGGCCTGCTGGCGCGCCGTGATGTCGGCCAGCTCCTCCTTGGTCGCGAAGCACAGGTACGCCAGGTCCTGCCGCAGCAGCTGCCGCACGTAGGTCAGGTAGATCCGCTCCCGCGCCGACTGCAGGTACGGCCCGTACGCCCCGTTCCCCTCGCCCTCGGTGGGCTGGATGCGGAAGTAGTCGAACGCCCGCTCGAACTGCTCCAGCGCGCCCGACACCTCCCGGGACTGGTCGGTGTCCTCGACCCGGACCAGGTACCGGCCACCGGTCCGGCCCGAGACGTCCTGGTCGATCATCGCCACGTACACGCCGCCGATGTGCACGAAGCCGGTCGGCGACGGGCCGAACCGGGTGACCTCGGCGCCCTCGGGCAGGTCGCGCGGTGGGTACTGCCGCTCCCACTGCTCGGGCTCGGGCAGGTCAGCGGGGAACAGCGAGTCGACGACCGCGTGGTCAAGCACGTTCTCTCCAGGTCAGCGGGACGGTTTCCGAGTGTCGATCGTATCCGCGACCCGGATGGGGGCTCCTGGCCGGCCAGGAGCCCCGTCCGGCTCAGCCGTCCGACTCCGCTGACGGGAGGTAGGCGCCGGGCACCTGGTCCGGCGCGTAGACCCTGCTCTCACCCGGGTAGGGCTGGGTCCACCCGTGCGTCTGGTACCACGTGAAGTGGTTCATCTGCGCGGGGTTGGCGTAGTCGGCCGTGGCGTTCGGCCCGGTCAGCCGCTGGTGGGACTGCCAGTCCTGCCACTGCGCCACGACCTGCCGCTTGTCCGCCGGCACCGTGGTCGACGGCTGGGCGGCGGCGTACTGCGGCGCGACGACGTCCGCACCGCAGGACGGCTGGGTCGACAGCCCCAGCGTCAGCGAGGTCCGGTTCGGCACGGCGGTGAACGGCGTGTAGTCCGGCCGGGACGTGAACGCCGCCCGCATCGGGGTGGCCGCGGTGTCCTTCTGGTTCATCGGCTGGACCCCGAGGATCTGCTCGATCGTGCGGATCATCGTGATCTGCGAGTAGTAGTGGCTGTCGACGACGCCGTGCTGGGCCCAGGGGCTGATGATCTGGACCGGGGCCCGGTGACCGTCCACATGGTCGAGGCCGGCCTGGGAGTCGTCCTCGACGACGAAGATCGCCGAGTCCTTCCAGTACCTGCTGTGCGAGATCGTGTCCACGATCTGACCGGTCGCGAGGTCGTTGTCGGCGACCTGGGCGGCCGCGTTCGGCGGCCCGCCGGTGTGGTCGCTGGACAGCCAGAACATGTTCAGGTTGGCCGGCCCGTGCTGGGCGAAGTCCTTCTTCCAGATCTGGTATCGGTAGAGGTCCGGGACCGCGGTGTCGAACTTCGGGAAGCCCGGCACGGACACGTCGTTGAGCGACGGGATCGGCGAGGACGAGGCCAGCGGGTACGCGGTGGGCTGTCCAGCAGCCATGTTCTTGCTGTCGCAGTACAGGTTCTGCCAGGTCGCGTCGTCCGGTTTGGTCAGGAACTGGTGGAACTCACCGAAGTCCCGCACCGTCTGCCCGACCGCCTGTGCGCCGGTCCAGAGAAAACCGGTGCGCTGGTGGCCGAGCGCGTCGTCCTCGGTGTCGTAGCTGCGCAGGTACTCCCCCGCCGACGACTCGGTGTACTCCGGGTTGTCCGCCTGCATCAGCCAGTTGTGGCCCTCGGCGGAGTTGGTGCCGATGTCGTAGGTGTTGTCGTAGAGCCCGAACTGCCGCGCCAGCGCGTGCTGGTTCGGCGTCACGTTCTCGCCGAACTGGGCCAGCGCCGGGTCGCCGTTGCCCTGCGGCAGGTCACCGAACTGCTGGTCGTAGGTTCGGTTCTCCTTGACGATCAGGAAGACGTGCTTGATCGTCGAGGGGTCGCCGAGCCGCCGCGGCACCGGCACGGGCTGCGCGTGGCCGTTGCCCGTGACCGCGTCGGCCGAGTTCGGCGTCCAGCCGTTCTGCTGGAACACCCTGGCCGTGTACTGGCGGATCGTGCGGTCGTCCGGCAGCCGGAACCGCTGCACGCCGCCGGTCGTGTCGTGGGTGCCGTGCCCGGCCGCGGTCGTGGGGCGGCGGGCGTCGACGCCGCGGGTGTTGGAGACCACCACGTCCCTGCCGACCGTGGTGATCGCCGTCGGGAAGTAGTCGGTCGGCAGCAGGCCGACGTAGCTGACCGGCTCCTGCGCCCTGGTGTAGCGGTAGACGGCGACGGCGTTGGCGCGGCCGAGCGTGACCAGCAGGTGCCCGTCGTCGGTGAGGGTGATGCCGTCCGGCTCGTAGCCGACCTCGGCCTGCGGCCACGGCTGCGTCGCGATGGTCTGGACGACCTTGTCGCGGCGGGGGTCGATGACCGAGACGTCGTCGCTGCCGGTGTCGGCGACGAACAGCGCGCCGCCCCGGGTGTACAGGGCGGTCGGGTGCAGGCCGACCTCGATGCTCCGCACGGCGGCGGCCGGGTTGGCCAGGTCGATGACGCTGACCGTGCCGGTGGTGGTGGCGCCGGTGACCGGGTCGGCCGGCACCTGGGTGTTGTAGGAGTTCAGCGTGGTGTCGCCGGGTTTCGCCGGGCGCCCGCCCTCGTTGCTGACGTAGAGCTTCTCGCCGATCCGGACGAGGTCGCGCGGGGCGTTGCCGACGGCCCAGCTCTGCCGGATGGCGCCGGTCGCCGCGTCGAGGGCGACGACGCGGTTCTGGCCGTTGACCGCGGCGTACACAGTGGACCCGTCGGGGGCGAAGACGGCCTGCGCCGGCAACGCGTGCTTCGGGCCGTCCGCGGGGATCGTGACGAAGGTCGGGTTGGCGACCGTGCCGTCGGGGTTCACCGTGAACCTGCGGTAGCCGTCGGTCTGGGCCAGCCACAGGGCCTTGCCGTCGGGCGAGTACGACGGGCCTTCCTGGCCCACGTCGTTGCCGGGGATGCGCAGGTTCGCCGTCGCGGAGTTGCCGACGAGCTGCTGCACCGTCCAACCGCGAAGGTCCACGATGGTGAGTGCGATTCCGCCGTCGGTGGTGAGTGCCGCGAGGTGGCTGCCGTCCGGGCTGACCGAGGACGCCATGATCTTGCCGTTGTTGACGACGAGGCGGTCGCCGATCGGTTTGATGTACTGGTCGGCGGAGACGACCTGGCCGTCGGGGGTGACCTGGCCGACCTGGTCGTAGCCGAACTGCTCCGTCGAGGCGGACCCGACGCCGGAGCCGACGGCGACGAGCGCGAGCGTGACGGAACCGGTTGTCGCGAGGCGTAACCGGCGACGGCTGCGCGCGTCGAGAAGGCGTTCCTTCTCGACGCGGCGGCGCGTGACCTGCATGTTGAGCTGTCCCTTCGTGGTGGGCTTCCGCGCGGAGCGCGTCATCGCAGTAGCTCGACGTTGCCGTCGAACTGCCACAGGGGGTTGGGTTGGTCCCCGTCCGGGGTCCGCACCTGGAAGTAGCCGTTCACTTCCTTCGGTCCGTCGCCGTCGGCGACGTACCGCCCGTCGGGGGTGACGTCGAGCTGGTAGACCGCCTGTCCGGTGGCCGCGACGCCGGGGAGATGCCAGGTGACGACGCAGCGCCAGTCGTTGCCGGCGCCTTCCTGCGCGACCAGGTCGTCGCCCTTCCGGCACGCCGCCGTGGCTCCTAGTTCCGCCTCCGTGACGTCCGGCCGGTGGAGTTGCCGGGCCTGCAGGCGGTAGAGGTGGGCGAACGCCGTGGCGAGCGAGTTCTGCAGCTTGTCCTGCTCGATCCCGGACCCGAGGGACGGCGTCGCGGCGGCGATGGTCGCGAACGCGAGGACGATCAGCCCGGCGAGCGGCAGGGCGCCGACGGTGACCGTGCGGCGGGCCGAGCCGTCGTCGGTGACGTTGGTGAAGTCGCGCCGCAGGAAGAGCCGGTACGCCAACGCGGTCGCCGCGACCGCCCACACCAGGCCGACGACGACGCTGATCACCAGCGGACCGGTCTGGGCGGGACTGGTGAACAGGCCGTTCCACGCGACGAACGTGAACGTGGGCAGCGCGAGGCGGACGGCGACGGGCAGCGGCAGCAGCTGGGCGAGCGCCATCGCGAGCGCGACGACGGCCGGCAGCAGCAGGCCCATCGGTGACCGTCCCAACGCGACGGACCCGAGCAGCCCCACCCCGGCGAGGGCCAGCGTCGGGGCGAGCACGCAGACCCAGGCGAGCAGGACCGGCCCGGCCGGCGCCATGAGGTGGCCGTCGAGACCGACGAGGGGCCGGTCGCCGACCGCCACCAGCCCGCCGAGCGTGCTGGAGACGGCCATCCCGGCCACGAGCACCAGGATGACCGTGAGGCTGGCCAGTGCCTTGGCCACGAAGATCCGCCGGTAGGACCGGACCGCGACCAGCAGGTGGCGCCAGGTGCCGAGCCGGTCCTCGGCCGCGAACACGTCACCGGCGACCACGGAGGTCAGCAGCGGGAGCGCGTAGGTGCCGGCGAACCCCAGCATGACGAGCGGTCCGGCCCAGCCGGTGGCGCTCATCCAGCGCCCGAAGAGGGTGTCGACGGGGAGCGAGCTCTGCTGGCTCACCACGGCGACGAACAGTCCCGGCGCGAGCCAGCAGGCGCCGGCGAGCAGGCGCACACGCCACTGCGCGAAAAGCTTGACCAGCTCGAAGCGGTAGCCACGTGCCACGGAGACGGGGGCGGTGACGGTCATCGGCCGGCCTCCTGCCGCTGTTGCGTGAGCGCCAGGAACGCGGCCTCGAGCGGCGACACCACGGGCGCCAGCTCCCGCACCGCGATGCCCTCCCTGGCGAGCCCCAGCACGAGGTCGTCGAGGGCGGGCACCAGGGCACGCACCACGTCGTCGCCGACGAGCTGGACTCCGGGCGTGGTCTCGATCAGCGGCCGGGCGCCGCGCGGGTCGGAGGTGCGCAGCCGGTAGTCGAGCTCCCGGTTCTCGGCGGACAGCTTGGCGAGCGGGCCGGAGAAGACGACGCGGCCGGTCGCGAGGATGGTGACCTCGTCGCAGAGCGCCTCGAGGTCGTCCATCCGGTGGCTGGACAGCACGATGGTGGTGCCGTCCCCGGCCAGCCGGGCGAGGACGTCGTGCACGTGTTTCTTGCCGGCCGGGTCGAGGCCGTTGGCCGGTTCGTCGAGCACCAGCAGCCGGGGGCGGGTGAGCATGGCCGCGGCGAGCCCGAGCCGCTGCCGCATGCCGAGGGAGAAGCCCCGGACCCGGTCGCCGGCGACGTCGGTCAGCCCGACCTCGGCGAGCGCGCCGTCGACGTCCGCCTGGCGGGAGCCCCGCAGCGCGGCCAACGCGGCGAGGTTCTGCCTGGCCGTGAGTGAGGGGTAGAGACCGGGCCCGTCGACGAAGCCCGCGACCCCGGCGTGTCCGGCCGGCGTGCCGAGGATCTCGAGCGTGCCGTCATCGGCCGCCGCCAGACCGAGCAGCAGGCCGAGCAAGGTGGTTTTGCCGGCCCCGTTCGGCCCGACCAACCCGTGGACCTGCCCCTGCGCGACGTCCAGATCGACGGCGTCGAGCGCGACGACATCGCCGAATCGCCGGGTGATCCCACGAGCCCGGACTGCGAGGGATGTGTCCATTGGTCCCTTTCCGTTTCGCAACCGTCCAGCGGAACCTAGAGACTGCGAATGACACGGCCGGGAGCAGCGAACTGAACATTAGCGAAACGGGGCGCGACCAGCGTAGAACAAATACGCATTCATTACGTTTACCCCATTGTGGCTGTGTCCTGAAAATGCGAATTGGAGCGTTTACGCGAATCGGAGTTGGGTGGTCAACGGCGCACCCGATAGCGCAGGTGCAGCACGCGGTTGCCCTGGAGCACCACGTCAGGGTCCTCCAACAGGTGCTGCGCGTGGACCGACCCGAAGTAGCGCTTGCCGGACCCGAGCACGACGGGTACGACGTCCATGCGCACCTCGTCGACCAGACCCGCGGCAAGCACCTGGCCACCGACGTCGCCGGCGGCGACCTCGACGACGCGGTCACCCGCGAGCTCCTGCGCCGTGGCCATGGCCGCCGCGACGCCGTCGACGAAGTGAAACGGCGCCTCGGGGTCCCAGCCGTCGGGTGCCGGCCGGTGCGTCACGACGACCGCGTGGTCGACCCCGCTCGGCGGCGTCCCGTCCCAGCCGTCCGTCAGGTCGAAGACGTGGCGGCCGGCGACTGTCACCCCGATCTCGCTCCAGTACGGCCGGGTGTAGTCGTAGGACGCCTGCGACACCTTCAGCACGCCACTCTCGTCCAACGGGACGTCACCGCTGGTCAACCAGTCGAACAGCGGTCCGGGCTGGTCCTTCTCGTCCGCGATGAAGCCGTCCACCGACACCGTGCTGTACATGACCACCTTGCCCACGGGGCTCTCCTCTGTTTTGGGGTGCCCGCAAATTAACGTGTCGTGAGCTGTCGGTCTTGTAGGAAATCAATCGGCCGGCAGTGGCCAGCCGTCGATCGCGTGGCCGGGATGTTCGCGCAGGAACCGCCGCCGGACTTCGAGGTACCGGGTCGGTGTGAGCCCGGTGAACGCCCGGAACTCGTGGCCGAAGTGAGCCTGGTCGAAGTAGCCCGCACCGGCGGCGAGGTCACCCCAGTCGACCGGCCCGGCGGGGTTGATCGAGAACACGGTGGCGGTGAAGCGGTGGGTGCGGGCCAGCCGCTTCGGCGTGACGCCGATGAGCTCCTTGAACCGCTGCGCCAGATGAGTGCTGCTGACACCGGCCGCCACGCTCAGGTCGCCGATCGTCACGGCCCCGCTGGTCGCCGCGAGGACGCCGCTCGTGTGGCGGACCAGCCCCAGGCCGGCGGTCTCGCGCAGCCGTCGCATCAGCTCCTCCTCGAGCAGCGTCAGCATCTCGTGCGGTCCGTCCGACGTGGCCAGCCGGTCCCGCAGCTCAGCGACGGCGGGCCGGCCCCACACCTGCTCCACCGGCACCGGCCGGTCACACAGCTCGGCCGCGGGCATCGGCAGGAACGGCGCCAGCCCCCACGGCTTGACGTGCACGCCGACGGACCGGGTCCGGAGTGGGTAGCCGAACTCCCACGCACGGGTGGGCATGGTGACCACGCAGCCGTCGGCGTACTCGGCCGTCTCGATGTCGGTGCCGCCGCGAATGCGGAACGGCGGCCCGAGGTTGACGATGAGCAACGCCGACGGCGCCGGCGGCAACGTCAGCCGGGCGTAGGGCGGCGCACCCTCCAGGTAGTAGAGGTCGTCGATCAGCCCGTCCAGCGGTGGTCGCGGCACTCTGGACACATACTCCACGCGCACAGCATCGCCGACCCCCCACCGGCATCGCGCGCCGGGATGGTCCAGCCGGCCGCCAGCATCGAGCCGACGCCAATCCCGGACGAGCGTCCGGCCGTCATCGGATCTCGGCGGTCAAACCGGCTCGCGACGACTTAGGAACGTCTCGTGTTGTCGCCTGCTGCGTAGCGCTGCCAGCTGACGCCAGCCTGTACGGCGATGTTCTCGACCGCCGCGGGGCAGTAGCCGAGCATGCATCCCAGCTCGGGCGTGACGCGAAAGATCGGCGCTCCTCACAGCACACATGCCGGAAGTGTGGGCGTCCGCTCGTTCGGGTAGCCAATCACGATGACGACTGGGGTGACGACACAACGACGCGACACCGGTTTCTTCGGCCATCCCCCGGCATTGGGGACGCTGTTCGGCCTGGAGATGTGGGAGCGGTTCTCCTTCTACGGCATGCAGGGGATCCTCACGATCTACCTGTACTACGCCGCCACGGAAGGCGGGCTGGGGCTCCCCGAGGGCACGGCCGCGAGCATCGTCGGGGCGTACGGCGGGCTGGTGTACCTGTCCACGATCGTGGGCGCGTGGCTGGCCGACCGGGTCGCCGGGTCGGAGCGGGTGCTGCTCGGCAGCGCGGTGCTGATCATGCTCGGGCACGTCTCGCTCGCGGTACTGCCCGGGTTCGTCGGCCTCACCGCGGGCCTGTGCTGTGTGGCGCTGGGCAGCGGCGGCCTCAAGGCGAACGCGACCGCGCTGGTCGGCGCGCTTTACGAACCCGGCGACGAACGCCGGGACGCCGGTTTCTCCCTGTTCTACCTCGGCATCAACCTCGGTGCGTTCGTCGGGCCGTTGCTGACGGGGCTCGCCCAGCAGCGGCTCGGGTTCCACTACGGGTTCGGGTTGGCGGCGGTCGGCATGGCCGCCGGGCTGACGCAGTACGTGTTCGGCCGCAAGAACCTCAGTCCGGACGCCAACCTGGTGCCCAACCCGCTCCCCGCCGGCCGGCGGCCGCTCGTGGCCGGGGCCGCGGCCGGTGTCGTGGCGTTGATCGTCGTCCTCGTGGCGACCGGGGTCATCACGGCGGCGAACCTGTCCACGGTGACGGTCGCGGTGATCGCCGTCGCGGCGGTGGCCTACTTCGCGGTCATCCTCTCGAGCCGGCGGACCGGCGGGGACGAGCGCAGCCGGGTCGTGAGCTTCATCCCGCTGTTCCTCGCCAGCTTCGTGTTCTGGACGCTGTACCAGCAGCAGTTCACCGTGGTGATCATCTACACCGACCAGCGGCTGGACCGGACGATCTTCGGCTGGGACATGCCGGTCCCCTGGGTGAACTCGATCAACCCGATCTTCGTCATCCTGCTCGCCGGCGCCTTCGCCGCGCTGTGGACCAAGCTGGGCCCGCGTCAGCCGTCCAGCCCGGTCAAGTTCGCCCTCGGCACGGTCGTCATGGGGCTCGCGTTCCTGGCGTTCCTGCCGTGGTCCGGCGGCTCCGGCAACACCACACCGCTGCTGGCCCTCGTCGCGATCCTGCTCCTGTTCACGATCGCGGAGCTGCTGCTCTCGCCGGTCGGCCTGTCGCTGGCCACCAAGCTCGCGCCTACGGCCTTCCGCACCCAGATGGTCGCGCTGAACTTCCTGTCGATCGCCCTCGGCACGGCGCTCGCCGGCACGCTGGCGAACTACTACGACCCGGACCACGAGGTGCCGTACTTCCTCACCGTCGGCGGCATCGCGGTGGTCTTCGGCGTGCTGCTCGCCGTCGCGAGCCCGTTCATCCGCACCCTGATGCGTGGCGTGCGCTGACAAACTGATGGGCGTCGTCCGGCTCCCCCTGAGGATCCGGACGACGCCCCGCGCGCCATCAGCCGGTGTGCCCCGGTGAACGGACTAGAAGTCGCGAGTCTCGGCCATGAGTGCCCCCAGAGGTGTCGGTGTGGATCGCCGTCAGCTCATGGTGACGTGCGCGGCGAGGTCGAGACGTTGACGAAACGTTGAATCGCCTGGTGGCGGCCGCGTTACTATGCGTACTCGACAGAGGGAGAACGTGGATGGCCGTGGAGTTCCGGCTGTTGGGCACCGTCGAGGCGCGGCTCGACGGCCGGCGGGTGGACGCGGGACCTCCCTTGCAGCGGTCCGTGCTCGTCGCACTGCTCGTCGAGGCCGACGCACCGGTGTCGGCCGACCAGCTGGTCGAGCGGGTCTGGGGCGACCGGGTCCCCCACCGGGCCAAGGAGACGCTGCGCAGCTACCTGTCCCGGCTGCGGCGGACGCTCGCCCCGGGCGGCGTCGACATCGTGCGGCGCTCGGGCGGGTACGTCCTGCTCGCCGACGCCGCGACGGTGGACCTGCGCCGCTTCCGCGAGCTGGTCGCGCAGGCCCGCGCGGCGGGCGATCCCGAGGCCGCCTCGAGCCTGTTCGCACGGGCGCTGGGCCTGTGGCACGGCGAGGCCTTCGCCGGGCTGGACACGCCGTGGCTCGCCGGGGTGCGCACCGCCCTGGACGCCGAGCGGGTCGCCGCCGAGCTGGACCACACCGACCTGCTGCTGCGCCGCGGCCGGCACGGTGACCTGCTGGCCACGCTGTCCACCCTGGCGGCCGAACGGCCCCTGGACGAGCGGCTGGCCGGGCAGCTCATGGTCGCGCTGTACCGGTCGGGCCGCCAGGCCGACGCGCTCGACCACTTCCGGCAGCTCCAGCGGCGGCTGGCCGACGAGCTGGGCGTCGACCCCAGCCCGCCGCTGCGGGAGCTGTACCAGCGCATCCTCGCCGCCGACCCCGCGCTCGCCGCCGACCGGCCCCGGCCGGCGCCGCGGCTTCGCCAGCTGCCCGGCTCGATCCCGAACTTCGTCGGCCGGGCCGCCGAGCTGGACCAGCTCACCGCCCGCCTCGATGCCACCACGCGCAGCACCGTCGTGATCACCTCGATCAGCGGGATCCCGGGCATCGGCAAGACGTCCCTGGCCGTGCACTGGGCCCGCCACCACGTCGACCGGTTCCCGGACGGGCAGCTCTACGTGAACCTGCGTGGCTTCGACCCGAGCGCCACCCCCATGGCCCCGGCGGAGGCGATCCGCGGGTTCCTGGACGCCTTCGAGGTGCCCGGCCAGAACGTGCCGACCGACCTGGCGGCGCAGGTCGCGCTGTACCGCAGCCTGGTCGAGGACAAGCAGCTGGTCATCGTGCTCGACAACGCGCGGGACACCGACCAGGTGCGGCCGCTGCTGCCCGGCAGCCCGAGCTGCCTGGTGCTGGTCACCAGCCGCCACCAGCTCACCGGGCTCGTGGTGCGCGACCACGCCCAGCGGATCACCCTGGACACGCTGTCCGGCGAGGAGGCCCGCGAGCTGCTGGCCGGCTTCCTCGGCGCGGACCGCGTCGCGGCCGAGTCCGACGCGGTCGAGGAGATCATCCGGCGGTGCGCGTACCTGCCGCTGGCGCTGAGCATCGCCGCGGCCCGTGCCGGCGCCGACCCGGATCTCCCGCTCAGCGCGCTCGTCGCGGAGCTGCGCCAGGAGCGGGAGACGCTGACCGCACTGTCCACGAGGGACAGTCAGGACACCGACCTGCGGACGGTGTTCTCGTGGTCGTACCGGGCGTTGTCCCCGCCCGCGGCGCGGCTGTTCCGGCTGCTCGGCCTGCACCCCGGCCCCGAGATCGGCGTGCTGGCGGCGGCGTGCCTCGCCGACCTGCCCGAGCAGCAGGCGCGTGAGCTGCTCGCCGAGCTGACCCAGCTGAACCTCCTCCGCCAGCACAAGCCCGGCCGCTACCAGTTCCACGACCTGCTGCGCACGTACGCCGACGAGCTGGCCGGCGAGGACCGCGCCGCGACGAAGCGGTGCCTGGACTACTACCTGCACGCCACGGGCCTGGCCATGGCCGAGGTCGACCCCCGGGGCGGCACGGCCGTGTCCGACATCGCCGACCCGCCGCGCCACACGCCCGCGTTCGCCAACCGCGACCAGGCGGTCGACTGGCTCGACACCGAGTACCCGAACCTCCTGGCGGCGATCACCTACGCGGTGAACCACGGTTGGTACGCGCACGGCTGGCGGCTGCCGCACCTGCTCCAGTACTACTTCGACATCCGCAGCCGCCTGCACGACTGGCTCGCCACCCACCAGGCCGCGCTGACGGCCGCCCGCCACCTCGGCGACGAGCACGCGCAGGCGGAGGTCCTGAAGCACCTCGGCATCGGGTACTGGCTGACGGCCAGGTCGGACGACGCGCTCGACCACAGCCGTCAGGCGCTGGAGCTGTACCGCCGGGCCGGCGACAGCGCCGGCGAGGGCGACGTGCTCAACATCCTCGGGCTCATCTACGAGCGGACGGGGCACTACGAGGAGGCGCTTGAGCACTACCAGCAGGCCCTCCCGCTGCGCCTGGCGACCGGCAACCGGCGGGGCGAGGGCGCGACGCTGCAGAACCTCGGGAACCTGTATGACAACCTGGGCCGGCACGCCGAGGCCGTGAGCCACTACCACCGGGCGCTGACGATCTTCCGGGAGTTGGCGGACGAGCGGGCCCAGGCCATCGTGCTGGGCAACCTGGGGATCGTCCTGGAGAGCATGGGCCAGTACGACGAGGCCGTCGAGTGCCTGCAGCAGTCGTGCACCCTGGCGGACAAGACCAACGACCAGCGGGTGGCGGGGAACTTCCTGACGTCGCTGGGTGCCGTGTACGCCAAGCTCGGCCGGCCCGCGGAGGCCATCGAGCACCACCGGCGGGCGCTGGAGCTGATCCGCGACGTCGGGGAGCGGGCCACCGAGAGCGCCATCCTCAACAATCTGGGCACCGTGCACCTGGCGACCGGCCAGGACGAGCAGGCGGCCGGGTACCACCAGCAGGCGCTGGCCCTGGCCCGCGACGGCGCGTACCGGCAGGAGGAGGCCAACGCCCACAACGGCATCGGCAACGCCCTGCGTGGTTCGGACCCCGAGGGCGCCCGCGAACACTGGCGGCAGGCGCTGGCCATCTACGAACAGCTGGGCGTCCCCAGGGCGGACGAGGTACGCCGCCACCTCGAGGAGATCGGCACGGCGGCACCGGGTTCGTGAGAAACGGCGTACGGGCGAAGCGCGCCGCGCAAGCCGGACAGCAGCGCCCGCCGCGGGGGGCACTTTCGCGGCTGCCCGACGCCCTGAAAGGCGCGTTCGAGACATCGCCGATGCCCTGAAAGGCGCTTTCGGGACGTTGAGCGTCCTGAAAGCGCCTTTCAGGACACGGCCGGCGTCCTGAACGCGCCTTTCAGGACACGGCCAGCGTCCCGAACGCGCCTTTCAGGACACGGCCAGCGTCCCGAACGCGCCTTTCAGGACACGGCCAGCGTCCCGAACGCGCCTTTCAGGGCGGGTCACCCTGCGGGTGAGGGCGCTGCGCGCCCTGCCCGCGAAGCGGGCCCCGGTCGCGTCGGATCAGGCGATGCGGTGGATCCGGTCCTGCGGCCCCGGCGCCACGGGGGCGGCGGCACCGAGGTAGGTGACCAGGGCGTCGATGTCGAAGCCCGGCGCGGTGACCCGGGACGTGCCGGCCGTCAGCTTCGTGAACCCGTCCCCGCCGTTGGCGAGGAAGTCGTTGCTCGTCACGCGGTAGCTGGCCGCCGGGTCGATCGGGGTGCCGTTCAGCGTGATGCCGGAGACGCGGTCGCCCGGGGCGCGTGTCCTGTCGTAGCTGTACGTGAAGCCGGCCGAGATCTGCAGGATGCGGTCCAGCTGCGCACCGCCATACCCCGCGAACTGCTGCTCCAGCACCTCCTTCAGCTGCGCCCCCGTCAGCGTCTGCGTGACCACCAGGTTGTTGAACGGCTGCACTGTGAACCCCTCGCCGTACGTCACCTCGCCCGGCGCCTCACCACCCGGCGAGAACCCGTAGCTCAGGTCGGCGCGGATCCCGCCGGGGTTCATCAGTGCCAGTTGGGCCTGGGCATCCGCCGTGTACGCGAGCTGGGCGTCCGCGATGACGTCGCCGAGTGGGCTCTCGCCGGCCGCGTTGGTGGCGCGGACGATGTCGCCGGTGATGGTGCCGACGACGCGGTTGGCGATGGGCGCCACCGCGGTCCGGTACTTGTCGACCAGGCGCTTGGCGTCCGGGTCGACGAGGGCCGGGTTGCGCACGAAGTTGCCGGCCGCGTCCTTGGCCCACGTGCCGTCCGGCAGCTTCACGCCGTTCTCGACGACCACGTTGTGCGCGGCGACGCTCGCGAAGCGCCTGCTCCGCGGGTCGAGGGTGAACTGGATGTCCGTCACCAGGGTGCCGTTCGAGCCGGCGCTGGTGACCACCGTGTCCGCGCCCGAGGAGTTGGGCAGCGCGCAGCTGTAGAACCGGTGCGTGTGGCCGGACACGACCACCCCGTACTCGGGTCGCAGGCCGGCCACGATGTTGGTGATCGGCCCGGCGAAGTTGGCGCAGTCGGACGGGTTCTGCGGCGTGGGCGGCGGGTTCTGCTGCCCACCCTCGTGGATCAGGAGCACCATCGACCGGATCCCGAAGAACTTCAGGATGTCCGCGTACCGGTTGGCCGTCTCGACCTCGTCGAGGAACTCGACGTTCTGGATCCCGGCCGGGTTGACGATGCTGGCGGTGCCCTTGAGCGTCATCCCCACGAACGCCACCGGCACACCCCGCACGAACCGGATGTCCACGGGGGCGAGGATCGGCATGCGGGTCTTCCTGTCCACGACGTTCGCGGCCAGGTACCGGTAGTCCGCGCCCGCGAACCCGTCGCCGTCCTGGCAGCCGTCGGTCGGGTGGCAGCCGCCGGACTGCAGGCGCCGGAGCTCGGTGACGCCCTCGTCGAACTCGTGGTTGCCGACGGAGGTGACGTCCAGCCCGAACTGCGACAGCGCCTCCACGCCGGGCTCGTCGTGGAACGCCGCGCTGATCAGCGGGCTCGCCCCGACCATGTCGCCGGCCCCGGCGGTGATCACCTTCTCCCCGCCGGCCGCGGCGTCCGCCCGGAGCCGCTTGACGTAGGTGGCGAGGTACTCCACCCCGCCGGCCGGGGTGCCGTTGACCAGCCCGCCGCTGCCCACCGGCGGCTCGAGCGCGCCGTGGAAGTCGTTGAAGCTCAGCAGCCGGCCCTTGACGGTCCGCGCCGCCCCCAGGTCGTGCCGCACGGCCACCGGCGTCAGCGGCGTCCACGCCTGCGTCCGCGGGCCGGGGCGCGGCGAGGACACCAGCGGGGCCGCGACCACGAACGCGGCCACCACCCCGACCGCCACACCAGCGCGAAGCACCGATCCGACACGAGCCACAGCCGCCTCCACGAACGCCCTGAGCACAAGAACGGACGCATCCTAACCATGAAAAGTCCACCGGGCGCCCGTTGCGCCGGTTAGTGTGACGGCAGCGTGGCTACAGGGGGGCCGCGACAGATCTCTGGGGCGAAATGCACGATCAGCTCGACGCGAGCTCGTTGAGTCTCGCGGACTTCTACATCGGCGACAGTGACGACCCGCTCGTCCCGCCGGACGGCTTCACCGGCTGGCGGCGGGACACCCGCCGGGCGGCCTCCCTGTACGAACGGAGCCTGCTCGGCGCCCCGACGCCGCGGACCGAGGTGGACGTCGACGGGCGGCGACGCACGGTGGTCAACCTCAGCTCCTACAACTACCTCGGCCTCGCCACCCACCCCGAGACGGTCGCCGCCGCCCAGGACGCGCTGGCCCGGTACGGGACCGGGGCCTGCGGCTCGCCCCTGCTGTCCGGCATGACCGACCTGCACCGCCAGCTGGAGGCGGAGCTCGCCGGCTTCCTCGGCACCGAGGCGGTGATGCTGTTCAACAGCGGCTTCGGCGGCGCCTTCGGCTCACTCGCCGGCCTGCTGCGCAAGGGCGACGCCGCCGTCCTGGACAACCGGTCGCACCTCAGCCTGATCGACGGCGCGAAGCTGTCCCGCGCCCAGCTCCGCCTCTTCACGCACAACGACCCCGACTCGCTCGACCAGGAGCTGAAGCGGGGCGGCCGGCAGCTCGTCGTCGTCGAGGGTGTGTACTCGATGGACGGTGACCTGGCCGACCTGCCCGCCCTCCTGGCGGTCGCGGAGCGCCACGGCGTCGGGGTGCTCGTCGACGAGGCGCACTCCATCCTCACCTGCGGCCCGGGCGGCCGCGGCGTGGTCGAGCACTTCGGCGCCGAGGACCGGGTGGCGCTGCGGTACGGCACGTTCTCGAAGGCGTTCGCGGGGGCCGGCGGCTTCCTCGCCGGTCCACACGAGACACTGGACTACCTGCGGCTCTACGCCGACTCCTACGGCTTCTCCTGCGCGCTGCCGCCCTCGGTCGTGGCCGCGGTCCTCGCCGGGCTCCGGGTGTCCACCCGCGACGCCTCGCTGCGGGAACAGCTGGCCGGCAACGCCGAGTACTTCCGGGCCGGACTCACGAGCCTGGGCATCGACACCGGCGAGTCCACCACCCATGTCGTCCCGGTCATCATCGGGGCGGACCGGGCCCTGCTGTACGAGCTGGGTCACGAGATGCTCGCCCGCGGGCTCTTCCTGGCGCCGGTGGACTACCCGTCCGTGCCGCAGGACCGGGTCCGCTTCCGCGCCTCGGTCACCGCCGCGCACACCCGGGCGGACCTGGACGAGGCGCTCGACATCATCGCCGGCACCGTCGTGGGGCGGGCCGCGTGACGCTGATCTTCATGTTCCCCGGGCAGTCCTCCCGCTACCCGGAGATGCTGACCCGGCTGGCCGGCCTCTCGCCGGCCAACGGGTCCATCGTGGACCTCGCGAGCGACACGCTCGGCCGCGACCTGCGCCGGCACTACCGCGCCGACAACCCCGACATCTTCGCCACCAGCCGGGACGTCCAGGTCGGTGTGTTCCTCGCCAACCACCTGTTCCTGGAGAGCCTGCGGGCGACGGGCATCACGGCCGACCGGTCGCTGGGCGCGAGCCTCGGCGAGTACAACCACCTCGTCGAGATCGGCGCGCTCGGCCTCACCGACGCGCTGTCGCTCGTGGACGCCCGCGGCACGGCCTACGACGCGGGCCCGGACGGGATGATGGCCGCGGTCTCGCCGATCCCGCTGGAGGACCTCCAGAAGGTCGCCGACCGCGCGGGGGTGGAGGTCGCGAACCTCAACTCCCCCACCCAGCACGTGATCTCGGGCGAACGCGCGGCGGTCGAGGCGGCGCTGGACATCCTCGAGGACGAGTACTACCTGCCGGGTGTGGTCATCGAGGAGCGGGTGCCGATGCACTCCTCGCGGTTCGCGCCGGTGGCCGACGCCTTCCGGCCCGTGCTGGCGCGTACCCCGTGGCGGCGAGCGCGGCGGCCGTACCTGCCGAACGTCCACGCCCGCCCCGTGCCGGATCCCTCCGCGGAGGACCTGGTGGACGCCCTGACACTGCACGTGCACCGCCCGGTCCTGTGGCGTGCCAGCGTGGAGTATCTGGCGCGGGACCTCCCCGACCCGGTGTTCGTGGAGGTGGGGCCGCGGGCCGTGTTGTCCGTCCTGGGCCGCAAGTGGCTGCCGCACCGCATGCTCCGCACCGACAGCACGGGTGACCTGTCCGCGCACCTCGCCGCGGTCGCCGAGGAACTGAGCCATGTTTGACGACCTCGTGCGGCGGGCGCGGAAGCGTCCCCTCTGGGAGTCCGGTGAGGACACCACGGAAGTCCACTTCGGACGGATGGAGATCGAACGCCTGCTCCGCCACCGGGATCCCTTCCTGCTCGTCGACACGATCACCGGCGTCGACCTCGACCAGGCCGCGGTGCGCGGCACCCGCACGGTCCGGCCGGACGATCCCGTGTTCACCGGCCACTTCCCCGGGCAGCCGATCTATCCCGGCGTCCTCCAGGTGGAGATCATGGGGCAGCTCGGCGTGTGCCTAACCCACTTCGCGACCCGGGGCACGCACGAGATCGCGCCGGACGCCGAACCCGCCGACGTGCGGGCGTTCAAGGTCCACCACGCGCTCTTCCAGACCGAGGTGCTCCCGGGTGACGAGCTGACGGTGCTGGCGACGCTGCTCGACCTCGACGACTACACGGCCGTCTGCGCCGGCCAGCTGCTCCGGGCCGGCACCATCTGCTCGCTCGCCGTCATGGAGGTCTACTTTGCCGGCCAGTAAACGTATCGCCATCACCGGCATGGCCGTCAACACCCCGCTCGGCGACACCCTCGGCGGTTTCCTCGACGGGCTGCTCGCCGGCAGGTCGGCCATCACCAAGTGGCACGGCATCGACACGTCCCGCATCTACGCCAAGGTCGGCGCGGACCTGTCCGGCTACGACACCGCCGCCGCACTGGCTTCGCTCGGCCCCGCGGTGCCCGACGACGTGCTGCACCGCCTGCGGCGCCTGGTGAAACGCGCGCCGTGGTCGACCCGCCTGTCGATGCTGCTGGCCGTGGACGCCTACCGCGACGCCGGGTTGTTCGCGGCCGGGACCGACCCGACGCGGGTGGCCGCGATCGTGGCCGGGCACAACATCAACTTCAACTACCAGTACGAGAACCGCCGGCAGTTCGAGGAGGAGCCCGACTTCATGGAGTCGATGCTGTCGCTGTACGGCCTCGACACCGACCACGCCGGGTGCGTTTCCGAGGTGCTGCCGGCGAAGGGCCCCATCTACACCGTCGGCGCCGCCTGCGCCAGCGGCAACGCCGCGCTCCGCGGCGCGGTCGACGAGATCCGGTACCACGACGTCGACGTGGCGGTGGTGACCGGCGCGGTGCTCGACCTGTCGCCCGTCGAGCTGCACGCCATGGCGCTCATGGGCGCGATCACCTTCGAGAGCTTCAACGACGAGCCGGAACGGGCGAGCCGGCCGTTCGACGTCCGCCGCGAGGGCTTCGTCCCGGCACACGGCGGTGGCACGCTGGTGCTGGAGGACCTGGAGTCGGCGCTGGCCCGCGGCGCGCACGTGTACGCCGAGCTGGTCGCCGTCGAGTCCAACGCGGACGGCAACCACCTGCCGCAGCCGTCCGAGGAGGGGCAGACGCGGCTGATCACCACGGTGTTGCGGCGCAACGGGATCGAGCCCGAGGAGATCGACTACGTCAGCGCGCACGCGACGTCCACCCCGCTCGGCGACCTCACCGAGGTCAGGTCGATCAAGCGCGCGCTGGGCGCACACGCGCGGCACGTCAAGGTGAACGCCACCAAGTCGATGCTCGGCCACACCTGCTGGGCCGCGCCGGTCGTGGAGACGATCGCCGCGGTGCTGCAGCTGAACGCCGGGCGTCTGCACCCGTCGATCAACATCGACGAGCTGGACCCGGAGGTGGACCTGGACGTCTGCGCCGGCGCCGCGGTCGACCACCCCGTGCGGACGGTGCTGAAGAACTCGTTCGGCTTCGGCGGCATCAACTCCGTCAGCGTGCTGCGAAAGTTCGAGGGCTGAGGCGTGATCTTCTTCGTCACCGGTGGTTCCCGCGGCATCGGCCGGGGCATCGTGCTGGAGGCGGTGCGCCAGGGTCACGACGTCGCCTTCACCTATCGCACGCGGAAGGACTGCGCGGACGACGTCGCCGCCGCGGCCCGGGAGATCGACCCGGGCCGGCAGGTCCGCGCGTACGCGCTCGACGTGCGTGACTCCGCGGCCGTCGACGAGGTGGGCGACCAGGTGGTCGAGGACTTCGGCACCGTCGAGGTCGTGGTCGCCAACGCTGGTGTCAACCACAACGGCCTCGTCGCCTCGATGTCCGACGAGGACTGGCACACGGTCGTCGACACGAACCTGACCGGTACTTTCTACGTCTGCCGCCAGTTCCTCCCCACGTTCCTGGCGAACGGCTTCGGCCGCTTCGTGATCATGTCGTCGCTGGGCCACGCCGGGGTGTCCGGCCAGGCCGGCTACGCGGCGTCGAAGGCGGGCCTGCTCGGCCTGTCGGCGACGCTCGCCAAGGAGTACGGGCGCAGGGGCATCACGAGCAACGTGGTGCTGCCGGGGTTCTTCGACACCGAGCTGACCCGCGCGGAGATGTCGGCCGCCAACCGGGAGTTCTGGTTGACGTACTGCCCGGCCGGCCGCGTCGGTCAGGTGAGCGAGGTGGCGGGCGTGGTGCTGTTCCTGGCCTCGGCGGCGGCGGCCTTCACCAACGGGCAGGCGATCGCGGTCAACGGCGGTCTGGACTGGGCGCCATGAGGGTCGGGATCGAGAAGCTGCGGGTGTACCCGTGCAGCATGGCGCTGGACATGGACAAGCTGTGCGCGGCGCGCGGCCACGACCTGGCGGACATCCGCGACACCATGATGATCGACCAGCGATCGGTCAACCCGCCCTACGAGGACCCGGTCACGATGGCCGTCAACGCGGCGAAACCACTTCTGTCCGATGTGGACAGGAGGTCGATCGAGCTGCTGATCGTCGCCACGGAGAGTGGGGTGGACCAGGAGAAGCCGATCAGCACGTGGGTGCACCGGTACCTCGGCCTGCCCCCGAACTGCCGCAACTTCGAGGTGAAGCACGCCTGCTACGGGGGCACGGCCGCGTTGGTGATGGCGGCGAGCTGGCTCGCGTCCGGTCTGGCCGGGCGGGGCAAGGCGCTGGTGATCACCACGGACCAGAGCCGGGCACACTTCGGCAAGCCGTACGAGTTCGTGATGGGCGCGGGGGCGGCGGCCATGCTGGTCTCCGCTGAGCCGCGCCTGCTGGAGCTGGAGCTCGGTGCCGCGGGTTACTACACGAACGAGGTCTCGGACCTGACCCGCCCGACGTCCCGCGTGGAGACGGGCAACAGCGAGACCAGCCTGCTGTCCTATCTGGACGGTCTGGAAGGCGCCTACGAGCACTACGTGGAGCGCGTGGGCAAGCCGGACTTCACGAAGATCATCTACCACACGCCCTTCGGTGGCATTACCTTTCTGGCACACAAGGAACTCCTGCGCCGGGACACGTCGTTGTCGAACCGGGAGGCGTGGCGGCACTTCGCCTCCCGGTCGCTGCCGGCGCTGAGGTACCTGCGGCGGATGGGCGGCACGTACTCGTCGAGCACGTTCGTCGGGATGCTGGGGATGGTGGACACCGCGGAGGATCTCTCACCTGGCGACCGGGTCGGTATCTACTCGTACGGCTCGGGATCCTGCGCGGAGCTGTACAGCGTCCTCATTGGACATCAGGCGCGGACAGTGTCCGCGGAGGCCGAGCTGGGTGCGTTGCTGGACCAGCGTTACCCGCTGACGGTGGCGGAGTACGAGTCGGTGGAACGGGAGCGGGACACCCAGATCGACGCCGGCGACTACGAGACGTCGAAGACCGGCTACGGCGACTGGTACGACCGGCACTACCGGGACCGTGGATACCTGGTGTTCCACGGCATGCGCGAGCACTACCGCCAGTACGGGTGGAGCTGAGATGCCCGCGACCACCGTAGGAGTCCCGGCGGAGCTCGACCTCGCCGGGATCACCGCGCTCACCCGAGGGATCAGCGAGGCGACCGGCCGGGTGCTCGTCCTGGAGGGCGCTGACGGGATCTTCTGCCGGGGCATGAGCCTGGCCGGCCACTCCCCCGCCGGCGAGCGGGCGGACGCGGCACGCGCCTTCGCCCACTGTCTCCACGCACTGCGGACTTGCCCCCTACCCACAATCGCGGTCGTCGACGGGGAAGCACTCGGTGGCGGTGTCGGGATCGCCGCGGCCTGTGATCTCGTTCTGGCCACGCCTCGGGCCGGTTTCGGGTTGCCGGAGTTGCTGTTCGGGCTGGTGCCCGCGATCGTGCTGCCGGTCGTCACCGAGCGGATCTCGCCGCAGCGGGCCCGGTTGTTGGCGTTGCGGGCCCACAGCATCCCCGCCGCCCGGGCCGTGGAACTCGGCCTCGCCGACGAGCTGGTGCCTGCCGGGAAGCTGGCCAGCACCCTCGCCCGGTCAGTCAGGGAGCTGTCCAGAGTGGATCCCGCCGCCGTGGGCGAACTCAAGCGGCACACCGCCCCCGACCTCCATGCCGGCGCGGAAGTCACCGCCGCCGCGCTCGCCGACCCCGCACTGGACCGGAAGCTGCGTGCCTTCACGGTGGAGGGAGCGGCGCCATGGACATGATCACCTCCGCCCGCGACGACGCCGGCCTCGCCCTCGTCGAGATGCGGTACGAGGACACCCGCAACGCCATGTCCCCCGCCTTCGTGGCGGAGCTGCTCGCCTGCCTGGATGACGTGGCGACCTGGGACGTGCGGGCCGTCGTGCTGCTCGGGTTACCGGACGTGTTCTGCTCCGGGGCCACCCAGGACGTCCTGCGCGCCGTCCTGGACGGCGCGATCGAGCCCGGCGACCTCCACCTGTCCAAGGCCGTCCTCGACCTCCCCGTGCCGACGATCGCCGCCATGGAGGGCCACGCGCTCGGTGGCGGCCTCGCGCTCGGCCTCTGCGCGGACATCGTCCTGCTCGCCAGGGAAAGCCGGTACGGCTGCCCCTTCATGACCATGGGCTTCACCCCGGGGATGGGCATGACCGCACTACTCGAACACGTCCTCACCCCGGCCGTCGCGCACGAGCTGCTGTACACCGGCGAACCGGTCAAGGGACGCCAACTCGATGGCCGCAGCGGCGTCAACCACATCCTGCCGCGGGCACAGGTCCGGGCGAAGGCACTGGACATCGCCGGGCGGATCGCGGAGAAACCACGCACCTCGCTCGTCACCCTGAAGAACACGCTTTCCCTACCCCGCCGGCAGGCGTTCGAGCGGACCAGGACCGTCGAGACCCTGATGCACCAGGTCACCTTCGCCCAGCCGGAGGTCCGCCGACTCGTCGAGGAGCACTTCCGTGATCAATGATCTGACCGGCAAGGCGGTGCTGGTCACCGGCGGCACGATGGGCATCGGCCTGGCGACCGGGTTGGCCTTCGGGCAGCACGGCGCCCGGGTCGTCCTCACCCACAAGTGGGGCACCGCCGACGAGGACGAGGTCCGGGCGCGGTTCGCGGAGGCCGGCGCGCCGGCACCGATGATCGTCCAGGCGGACGTGGCGAACGCCGAGGACACCGACGCCCTGCTGGGGAAGATCCGCGAGGAGCACGACGCGGTGGAGGCGTTCATCTCCAACGTCTCGGTCGCCCTGCTCGTCAAGGGTTTCGAGGACTACGTGAGCCGGTCGCTCTTCAGGAGCATCGAGTACAGCGCCTGGCCGATGGTGGAGTACCCGCGCCGCATCAGGGACGTCTTCGGCCGCTACCCGCGGTACATCGTCGGCCTGTCGAGCGGCGGCCCGGACCACTTCTACGCCAACTACGACTTCGTGGCCGCCTCGAAGGCGGTCATGGAGACCCTGTGCCGGTACCTGAACTACCGACTGTCCGAAGAGGACGTCCGCATCAACGTGGTCCGGTCGCGGCTCGTGCGCACCGAGTCGCTGACGGCCACGTTCGGCGCGGAGTTCGTGGAGTTCGCCGCCGGCTACGGCATGAAGCGCCAGTTCATCACCTGCGAGGAGGTGGCGAACGCGATCCTGGCCCTGTGCAGCGGCCTGCTGGACGGCGTCAGCGGCCAGGTCATCATGGTCGACCGCGGCACGTCCTTCGCCGACAACCTCATGCGCCTGTACGACACCAGAGATGAAGGAACCCGCCATGACCCGTGACCAGATCCTGACCACCGTGAAGACCTACCTCGTCGACGCGGTCGACGACCTCGACCCGGACGACATCGACCCCGCGAAGTCCATGAAGGACCTGGGCGCCAACAGCCTGGACATCGTCGAGGTCGTCTCGCGGACCATGCGCGAGCTGAAGATCAAGGTGCCGCGAGCCGAGCTGTCCAAACTGGACAACATCGACGGCCTCGTCGACCTGCTCCACGACGTCGCCACCAAACCGGCCTGACGAGAGGTGGCCGGGAGGAAACCCCGCCTCCCGGCCACCGGAACCACCTACGAGGGCAGGGTGTCGGTCCACTCCGCGGTGATCCTGGCGCTGCCGCCCTCACCCACCGTGTAGGTGGCACCGGCCCCGTAGCCGAAGGTCTCGGTTCCGTTCACCCGCCCGGTCCTCGGGTCGACGACGAACCGCCGGCCGCTCGGCAGCCGCAGCCCCTGCCCGCCCGGCACCGGCCCGAGGTTCTCGACACCCGGGTACGTGGCGAGCGCGCGGAACGCCCCGGCCCGCAGCGCCGGCGGCGCCGGCAGCGTGGACACCAGCGAGATCAACGAGTCGAACTCGGCCTGTGCCAGGAACTTCGGGTCGTCCTTGAGCGGCCCCGCGCTCGTGCGGCCGTCACCGTTCCTGATGCCCTCGACGATCGCGGCCCGCAGTGCCGCCGGGTCCGTCGGCAGGGCACGCAGCTGGTCGAGCGTCAGCTCGACGCCGACCAGTGAGAACGGGTTCTCGTTGACCACGCCCATCGCCTGGACCTGGCCGTTCGTCTTCATGCTCCGCAACCACTCCTGGCCATCCGGCCTGGTCCAGGTCTCCCACTCCTCCGTCGGGCCGTCGGTGTGTTCGATGGTCACCTTGACATACCAGTAGGTGCCGGTCGCATCGGGCGCCTGCTCGGCGGCGGTGGCGGCCGCGAGGAGGATCTCCTGCCCGGTGACGGCCTTCGTCGGTGCCGTCTCCCGCGGCGCCGTCTCCCCCGGCGCCGCGCCCGTCCGCGCCGGTCCGTCGTCCGGCGCCGCGTCCGGCACCACCGCGACGGCCACGGCGACGGCGGCCGCCACCGTGATGCCGGCGCCCGCGGTCAGCCAGGCGGTGCGCTTCGGGAACGAGCTGCCGCCGCCGCGGATCCGGTTCTGGAGCCGGTGGCGGCTGCGGTCGACCACGTCCTGGGCGGGTTCGTCCTGGGCGAGTGCGGCGCCCAGCGTCTGCAGGTCATTCATCGGAAGTCTCCTGGGTGAGGCTGGCGTTGAGCTTCTTGCGGGCACGGCTGAGCCGGGAGCCGACGGTGCCGGGCGAGATGCCGAGCGCCGCGGCCACCTCGTCGTAGGCGAGGTCGCCGAGGGCGACGAGCAGCAGCACGTCCCGCTCCCCCTTGCTCAGCCGGGACAGCGCCGCGGCGAGCCGGGGCAGCATCCGCCGGGCGGCCACGGACGCGACGACCCTGCTCTCGTGCCCCTCGGCGGCGGGCGGTTCCGCGATCCGGGCCAGTGCCCGGTAGTGGCGGGCCTCCTTGCGGCGGTGCCGGGCAACCAGGTTCGTGGCGATGCCGAACAGCCACACCCGCAGGTCACCCCGCTCGGGGTCGAACGCCCGCCGCCGGTCGAACGCGACGAGAAACGTCTCCGCCGCGACGTCCTCCGCGACCTGCGGCCCGAGCCGGCCGGCCACGTACCGGTAGATGATCGCGAAGTAGCGGTCGTGCACCTCGGTGAACAGCTCAGGATCCCGCAGGAACCCGGCGGCGAGGTCCGCGTCCGTCACCCGCGTCCCCGCCGTCATGGGTGTTCCTCGGTCATGTACGTCCTTCCGGTCGGGGTCAGCTTTCACCCCTACTTCGCCGGAGGACCGACTGCCCTTCCCGGGCCGGTTCACGCCGGGCTGACGCGCACCCACCGAGGCGTACCGACGAGCGCCAGCACCACGACCACCAGCAGGCTGTACCAGATCGCGGTCAGCACGGCGATCCTCAGGTCGATCGGGAGCGCCCACAGCAGAACCGCCGGCAGCACGACCGGCAACACCAGCATCAGCACAGCCGGGTGACCGGTCCGGGACCAGAGCCCACCGGCCACGACGGCGCCGCCGACGAGCATGACCGAACCGAGCGACGTCAGCACCGACTCCTCGGCCTCGGTCACCCCGGGCGCCAGGACGAAGAGCGCGACGGTCGCGGCGACGACCCCGGCGAACAGCATGAAACGCCGGCCCCCCACCAGTTCCCAGCCTCGGGCGGGCCCGGCGGACCACGTCAGGGCGGCGGACACCACGACGCCCGACACCACCGAGCCGGCGTGCCAGGCCAACCACCGCCACGACGGGTCGGGATCGATGAGTGGGACGCTGAAGAAGCCAACGGTGCCCAGCCACGCGCCGACCGCGGCGGTGCGCCGCAGCCGGAACAGGGCGAGCACGGCCACGGCGAACCAGACCAGCCACACCGGCAGGTCCGGCACACTCCACTGCCAGATCATGCCGCTCGCGGACGGTGACATCGACGCGGCCGGCTCTGTCAGCAGCGCCAGCCTGCCCACGCCCCAGTCGGTGACCACCTGGTGCAGTGCCGCGGTGGCGCCGAGCAGCATGGCCAACGGGCCGAGCAGGGCGACGCCGGCCAACACGTCCCGAGTGGGGACACCGTTCGGGGTCACCAGGCGCCGCAGGTGCAGTCGTGCCGCGTTCCACAGCAGGTCGGCGGTTTCGCCCAGGCCTGGCCGGGCGTGCTTGCCGGCGCCGGCCAGCAGCACGCCGAGCATCTCCTCGCCATGGCGTTCCTGGTGTTCGCGCGGGTACAGGGCAACCAGCCGGCGGTAGCGGTTCTCCAGGTCCGTCATGCCGTTCCTCCCGTGAGCGACCCCATTCATGCCATCGTTATATACCGATCATCTGACTATGACAAGATCGCTCGGACCCGACGGTGGGCGTTCTCGGGCCTACGTGCCGGCCGGCGCGGTGTGGCGGGACGCGGCGTGCTGGGCGGCGCGGTAGCCGAAGATCACGGCCGGGGCGATGGTCGACCCCGGTCCCGGGTACGTGCGCCCCATGACCGACGCGGTCGTGTTGCCCGCGGCGTACAGGCCCGGGATCGGCGCCCCGGAGGTGTCGAGCACCCGCGCGTCGGCGTCGGTGAGCAGGCCCCCCTTGGTGCCGAGGTCGCCCGGCACCAGCTGGAGCGCGGTGAACGGACCCTTCTCGAGGGTGCCCAGGTTCGGGTTGGGCCTGACCCCCGGGTCGCCGTAGTACCGGTCGTAGGCCGTGCGGCCGCGGCCGAAGTCGAGGTCCTCGCCGGTACGGGCGAAGCCGTTGAACCTGTCCACTGTGGACCGCAGGTTTTCCGGCGCCATGCCGAGCCTGCCGGCCAGCTCCTCGATGGTGCGGGCCTTGTGGACGATGCCGGCCTCGCGGAGCTTCTTGGACCCCTGCGCCAGCGCGGAGTTGAGGTAGCGGCGGCGGTTGCGCGTGTCGAGGATGAGCCAGGACGGGACGGCCGGCACCGTCTTGTTCCGCTCGAGCATGGCGTGGCCGAAGTCGATGTAGCTCGCGGACTCGTTCGTGTAGCGCTCACCCGAGGAGTCGACGATGATGCTGAACGGCATCGACCGTTCGGCCACCGCGAACATCGGGCCGCCGCCGGGGCCGGCGCTCGGCACCGAGCCGCCCCACCACGCGTCGTCCATGAGGGCCAGCTGGGCGCCGATCGACTCGGCGATCTCGATCGCGGAGCCGAGGTCACCGGCGGCGGCCGAGCTGTAGCCGGGGATGCCGTGGTACTTCTGCCGCCACTCGGTGTTCTGCGCGAAGCCGCCGGCCGCCAGCACCACCCCGTCGCGGGCGCGGATCCGCAGCGCCGACCCGTCCGGCCGGGACGCCTCCGCCCCGACCACCACGCCGTCCTCGACGACCAGCGACCGCAGCGGCGTGCTCAGCAGCACCTCGGTGCCCTGCCTGCGCACGATCTCCATGAGCGTCATGACGAACGCGGCCCCGATGCCGTACAGGCGCTTGCCCCGCAGGAAGCCGCCGAGGGTGCGGAAGAAGAACCGGACGCCCCGGGCGAAGCCGTCCCGGGTCGACCAGGCGCGGGTCAGCAGCCAGACGTCGTCGGTCTTCAGGGGCAGCGGCACCGACTCGTCACAGCGTGAGCTGCGGAACCAGTCGCCGAGCCGCTTCGCGTCGAACGGCTCGACCTCGATGCTCCGGCCGATCTTGCCGCCCGGCCGGTCCGGGTAGTAGTCCGGGTAGTCCTTCGCGGCCGTCCACCGCACGCCGTGGCCTTCGAGGAACCGGTACACCTCGGGGACCGACGCCACGAAGGCCCGCCGGCGCTCCGGCGAGCTGGCCGGCCCGGCGTCGCCGATGGCCGCGTCCAGGTAGGACAGTGCCTCCTCGACGGAGTCGGGGATGCCCAGCTTCGCCATGAGCGGGTTGTTCGGCATCCACAAGCCGCCGCCGGAGAGGTTCGTGGTACCGCCCCACTTCTCCGTGCTCTCCAGGACCAGCGTGCGCAGCCCGGCGTCGGCGGCCTTGATCGCCGCCGAGAGCCCGGACGCGCCGGATCCCACGACGAGCACGTCAACTTCGGTGTCCCAGGCCTCGCCCATTCGCGTCCTCCTCAACCGGACAATCTTGTCCGGTTACAGTAGTCCGGTGCCCGCAACACGTCGAGCGAACCGCGGACCGGGGGCGGCGGCCGACAACCGCCGTGCCCTGCTGGCCGCTGCCCGGGAGGTGTTCGCGAACGGTGGTATCCACGCGCCGCTGTCCGCGATCGCGAAGAAGGCCGGCGTCGGGCAGGGGAGCCTGTACCGGCACTTCCCGGACCGGGTCAGCCTCGCCGTGGCGGTGTTCGAGGAGAACGTCGCCGCGTTCGAGGCCCTGGTGGCCGACCGCGAGTCCACACTGGACGACCTGATCGCACTGATCACCGCGAAGACCGCCGAGTCCGTCGCCTTCGTCGAGATCGTGACCTCGACCGACGAGGACCCCCGACTCGTGGCGATCGCCGAACGCGTCCAGGCCACGCTCGCCGAGGCGTTGCGCCGCGCCCGCCGAGCGGGCACGGTCCCCCGCGCGGTCCGTTCCGACGACGTGATGCTGGCCGTCTCGATGGTCGCCACGCTGATGGCGAAGACGCCCGCGGACCGGCGGCGCAAGCGGGCCGACCGGGCGTGGCTACTCCTCCGGCGCGCGCTGTTCGACCGCTGAGACCGCCCGGATGGCGCCGGCCAGCGCCTCGATGTCCGCCGGGACGGTCGTGTCGACCTCGATCAGCGGACCGACGCCGAGCGGCCGCACCGGCTCACCCCACAGCTCGGCCTCGTCACGGTCGTGGTCGAGGTGGCCGGGGTGCCGGCCGGCGGCCCGGGCACGGTACCGCGCCCGGGCGACCTCCACCGGCACGACACAGCGCACCTCGACCACCGGCCCCGGCAACGCCGCGACCAGCGGCCGGGTGTACTCGAACCAGGTGCTGTCCAGCACGGCGCCCGGGCAGCGCCGCGCCAGCCGCAGGACCACCAGCACCGCCGCCCGCCCCAACCGCCGCGACTCGGCCACCGTGCCCGGCCACCCGAACTCGTCGGCGAGCGCCTCCTTGACCTCGTCCTTCGCCAGCACCGGCAACCCCAACCGCGGCCCGAGCGCGGCCGCGAGCGTGCTCTTGCCCGACCCCGGCCAACCACCCACCAACACGAACACGACATCCACTCTCCCGGCTACACCGGCATCTCCGCATCCTCGAACAGCTCCACCAACCACGGTGCATACCGGGCGACCCGAACGCGACCACCAACATGCCCTCGCCCAACACCACCCAACCACCCACCAACACAACATCCACTCCCCCAACTACACCGACGCCTCCACATCCTCGGACAGGTCCGCCAACCGCGGCGCGGTGCGCACCGTGCGGCTGGCCGTCGCCACGACCGCCACGGCCAGCATCAGCGTCGCCAAGGCCAGGAGGGTTCCGGTGGAACCGATCCCCTGCAACAGGACCCCGGCGATCAGCGGCGCCAGCGGGATCGTGCCCCAGGCGACCAGCCGCGCCGCGCTCTGCGTCCGCGCCTGCAGCCGGTCGGGCACCAGGGCGTACCGGTAGGCCGCCACGACCACGTTGAACAGCGGCCCGACCACCGACGACGCCCCCGCCGCGGCGCCCAGCCACAGCGGGGTCGGCATCCACACCAGCACCGCCGTGCCGGCAGTCCACACCCACAGCGAGCCGACCACCACGACCCGGGTCGGGACGCGCCGGTGCAGCCACGGCGCGACCAGGGACCCGAGGATCGCCGCGACGCCGGAGAACGCCAGCAGCACCCCGATCAGCGCCGGCGAGGCCCCCAGCTCCCCCGCCCGCACGATCAGTACCAGGGGCAACGCGTTCAACACGACGTTCGTCGCGCCGACGAGGACGACCACCGCACGCAGGAACCGCTGGTGCCACAGCCACGTCAGGCCCTCGGCGATGTCGGCGAGCAGGCCGCGTGCCGGCGCCGCCCGGTCGTCCTGCAGGGTGGGCCGCACGAACAGCAGCCCTACGAACGACAGCACGTAGGACACCGCGTCCACCACGAACGGCAGCGCGTGGCCGGCCGCGAACAACGCGCCGCCGAGCGGCTGGCCGGCCAGCTCCGCGCCGTGCTCGCGTGCCTGGTTCTGCGCGAGCGCGGCGGGCAGCTGGCGGCGGGGCACGATGTGCGGCAGGGCGGCGGACTCGGCGAGCTGGAAGAACACGAAGCAGGCGCCGTCGACGAACACGGCGATCGCGAGGTGGGCCAGGCTCAGCCGGTCCCACGCCAGCCCGGCGACGACCGTCGCCAGCACCCCGGCCCGCACGGCGTCGGCGACCAGCATGACCCGCCGGCGGTCCAGCCGGTCCACCAGCGCGCCCGCCGGCAGGTACAGCAGCAGGTACGGCAGCGCCTGCGCGAACCCCACCACCCCGGCCAGCAGCGGCGACCCGGTCAGCGCCAGCACCAGCAGCGGGTAGGCGAGCGCGGTGATCCGCGTCCCCACGGTCGACACGACCTGCCCCGTCCACAGGAGCATGAAGTCCCGGTTGCGCCACAGCGGCCTCACTCCCACCACCCTAACGGCCCGGGAGAGCGCTCTCCGGCACGTACCATGCCGGCATGAAGGACTTCCGGGCGCCGACGCTCGAGGACGTCGCGCGGGCCGCGGGGGTGTCGCGCGCGACCGTGTCCCGGGTGATCAACGGCGTGCGCAACGTCGACGTGGACCTGCAGGAGGCGGTGCGCAGGGCCGTCGCCGAGACCGGGTACGCGCCGAACCGCGCCGCGCGGTCGCTGGTGACCAGGCGTGCGGGCAGCATCGCGCTGGTGGTGTCCGGGGCCGGTGACGGCGACGGGAGCTGGGGCTTCTCGTCGTCGGTGTTCGCGGACCCGTTCTTCGGCCGGGTGACCGCCGGGGTGGTGGAGTTCCTGCGGCCGCTCGGCATGTACCCGCTGCTCATGCTCGCCGACACCGACGAGGTCCGCGCCGAGGTGGTCGCGCACCTGCGGCACGGCGCCGCGGACGGCGCGCTGCTCGTGTCGACGCACGCCGAGGACCCGCTGCCGGAGATGTGCGTCCGCGCGGACGTGCCCGCCGTCCTTTTCGCCCGGCCGGCGACGCCGATCCCGATCAGCTACGTCGACCTCGCCCACGCCGACGGCGCCCGCCTCGCCGCCGAACACCTGCTGGCCCGGGGCTGCCAACGCCTGGCGACGATCACCGGCCCGCTGGACGTGCCCGCGAGCCAGGACCGCCTGGCCGGCTTCCGCGACGCGGCCGCCCGGCACGGCCGCCCGTACGTCCCGATCGTGGAGGGCAACTTCCAGCGGGACGGCGGCGAGTCCGCGATGGAACGGCTGCTGGCCGAGCACCCGAAGGTCGACGGCGTGTTCGCGGCCAACGACCTCATGGCCCAGGGCGCCCTGCACGTGCTGCACCGCCACGGCCGCCGCGTCCCGGACGAGGTGGCGGTGGTCGGCTTCGACGACGGCCCCCAGGCACTGGCCTGCCAGCCCCCGCTCACGACGGTCCGCCAACCGGTGGAGGACATGGCGGCGGAGATGGCGCGGGTGCTGCTCGCCCACATCGACAAGCCGGGCGCCGACCCGACCTCCGTGATCTTCGACCCGACGCTGGTGGTCCGCGCCTCGGCCTGAGTCCTCCAGTCCCCTCGATATGCTCGTGCCCGTGGGCCTGTTCGGCGCCAGGTGCCCGGTGGACTCCCGGGAACAGAAGTGGATCGAAGAGTCCATGGGCTGGTTCCGCACCGAGTTCGGTGAAGGACCGTTGCGCAGGCCCGTCGTGTTGCCGACGCCCGACTTCTTCCCCGGCCCCTATGCCGGGACGACGGCCGACATCCCACCCCTGCTCGCGCACCTGTGCCAGTACGCGGCCGTCGACCCGGACATGGTCACGGTGGAGCTCTACGGCGACTCGGCCGAAGCCGACCTGGCTCAGGCGGCCGGGTTGACCTACCGGTCCGACGCCGTTGCCGGGCACTACCGGCGCGAGGCCGGGCAGGCGGTCATCGGCATCGACCAGACCCTCGTGGCCACCCCGGAACGGCTCATCGCGACCATCGCCCACGAGCTCTGCCACGTTCGGCTCGACGACGTCGGCGACGACCGCGAGGACCACGAGCCCCTCACCGACCTGCTGACCGTCTACCTCGGCATGGGCATCTTCACCGCGAACGCGTCCTTCGACTTCCACCAGGACAACTGGCGGCAGTCCACACAGCGCCTCGGCTACCTGACCGAGCCGATGTTCGGCTACGGCCTCGCCTGCTACGCCTGGCTACGCGGTGAACGGCACCCGGGCTGGGCGGCCTACCTCGACGCCAACCCGCGGGCCTTCCTGAAGCGTGGCCTGCGTTATCTCGCCGGCGCCGACCGGTTTCCCTAGGGCTGCCGGTCGATCACGACCGCGCGGTCCCCCAGCGGTTCGGCCAGCTCGATCACGGCGTACGGCCCCTCCGACCCGCCGGAGCTCATGCACCCGTAGCTGCCGTCGGGCCCGATGGTGACGCCGGGTGGCGGCGGTTTGGCGACCGTCCGGATCTCGACCTCCACCCGGTCCGGGTGCTCGCCGAGCAGCCGGACGTGGTCGGCCGAGCAGTCCGACTCCCGTGCCTGGACCAGCAGCCGGCCGTCCGCGTCCGTGCGGACCGCCCATGCGGACATGTCGTCGCCCCGCATCTGCGTGGACGGCACGGTCGGATACGGGTCCGGCGGGTCCGAGCCGTCGGACGGGTCCGGCGGCCAGCTCAACACGGTCGTGGTCGCGAGTGGGGTGGACCCGGCCCGCCCCGTGTCCCGACCGCCGAGCAGGAGCCAGGCGCCCACCAGCAACACAGCAGCCACCCCGGCGACGGCGCCGGCGATTCCCCATGAGCTCCGTGTCATGCGGCCGCAGCGTACCGATCTTCACGCGGGCAGGCCGTAGGTCCCGTCCGGTGGTGGCGGCGAGTCCGTGGCGGTCTCGTCGGTGGTGGGACGGGCGCCGCCGGTGAAGCGGGTGAGCGACTCGCCGTGCGAGACGCGGCCGGGGAACGGGTCGCCGGCCGTCCGGCGGGCGAGGTCGACGACGGGCAGCGGCACGCGGGAGGCGACCAGGATGAAGTTGCCGAACCGCCGTCCCCGGAACACCGCGGGCTCGGCGAGGACGCAGAGGTGCGGGAACACGGCCTGGACGGTCGCCACCTGCGCCCGGGCGAACGCCAGCGTCCCGCCATCGGCGATGTTGGCCGCGTAGACGCCGGCCGGGCGCAGCGCGCGGGCCGCCAGCGACACGTACTCCACGGAGGTCAGGTGCGCCGGTGTGCGGCTCCCCGCGAACACGTCCGTGACGACGAGGTCGAACGAGCCCGACGGGGTCCTGGTCAGCACCGCGCGGGCGTCGCCGCGCCGGACCCGGAGGTGCCAGGCGCGGTCGACGGGCAGCCGGGCCCGCACCAGGTCGATCAACGCCGCGTCGATCTCGACCACCTGCTGAACGGACCGCGGGCGGGTGACGGCGAGGTAGCGGGCGAGCGTCAACCCACCGCCACCCAGATGCAGCACCCGCACCGGGGCGTCCGCGGGGGCGAGGAGGTCGGCCACGTGCGCCAGCCGGCGCACGTACTCGAACTCGACGCGGGCGGGATCGCCGAGGTCGACGTGGGACTGGGGCGTGCCGTTGACGCACAGCGTCCACGCACCGGGCACGCCCAGGTCCGGCACCAACTCCGCGACACCGGAGTCGACCTCCCGCGTCACGGTCTCGTGGGTCCCGCGGCTACGCCTCACCCCCTCAACCTAACGCGGGACGGGGTCAACGGCCCTACCGTTCGGCCAGCCCCCTACGCATACGTGTAGTCCGCCGGCGGGAAGCGGACCGCCGCGCGGTGGGCGGCGATGGTCGACGTGGGCCGCAACAGGGTCGCCTCGCCGTGCTGGTTGAAGTAGTAGCTGTTCGCGGTGGCGCACTGGCCGAGCGCGAAGACCGAGTCGCCCACCTTCGCGGTCATACGGGCGAGAAACTCGTCGTTCGCCTCCCGGGTGACCTCGAACACCCGGGCGCCGCGCCGGCGCATCGCGGTGAACAGCCGGTCGATGTGCTTCATCTGGCACTCGATCGTCGTGAAGTAGGACAGGCCGCTGTAGGCGTAGGGGCTGTTGAGCGACAGCAGGTTCGGGAACCCGGGCACGGTCACCCCCTCGTAGGCCTGGAAACGGTTCTCCCGCCACCACTTGCCGAGGTCGCGGCCATCCCGCCCGATGATCTCGATGGCCGGGAAGTTGACGTCCCACAGGTTGAACCCGGTGGCCAGCAGCAGCACGTCGATCTCGGTGCGGTCGCCGGCCGCGGTGACGATGCCGGTCCGGTCGATCCGCTCGATGCGTGACGTCTCCAGCCGCACGTGCGGCCGGGTGAACGTCGGGTAGTAGTGGTTGGAGAACGTGGGCCGCTTGCAGCCGAACGAGTAGTCGGGGGTGAGCTTGCGGCGCAGCTCGGGATCGCGGACCTGCCGGTGCAGGTGGGCCCGGCACCACCGCTCCGCCATGCGGTTCGCGATCCGCAGCTCCTTGTAACGCACCACGCCCGAGATCATCAGCAGTTCGAGGACCGCGCTGCCGACCAGCCGCACGACCCGCTGGGCGAGCGGCACCGCCGCGAACGCCGCCCGCAGCCGGCTCGGGATGGCGTAGTCGGGTTTGGGGCTGACCCAGATGGGGGTGCGCTGGAAGACCGTCAGCTCCGAGACGACCTTCGCGACCTCGGGGATCAGCTGCACGGCGGTGGCGCCGGTGCCGATGATCGCCGCGCGCCGGCCGGTCAGGTCGTAGCCGTCGTCCCATGCCGTGGTGTGGATGACCTTGCCGCCGAAGCCGTCGATCCCCTCGATCTCGGGCACCTTCGGCTGGGACAGGAAGCCGGTCGCGGTGACCAGGTACGTCGCCGTGACGGTGTCACCCTCCTCGGTGGTCACCCGCCAGTGTGACTCGTCCTGGTCCCAGACGGCCCCGGTCACCACCGTGCCGAACCGCATCGACGGCCGCAGGCCGTACTTGCGGGCCACGTGCTCCGCGTACGCCTTCAGCTCCGCCCCGGGCGCGAACAGCCGCGACCAGTACGGGTTGGGTTCGAACGAGTAGGAGTACGTCGACGACGGGATGTCCACGGCCAGGCCCGGGTACCGGTTCACGTGCCAGGTGCCGCCGAGGTCGTCCTCGCGTTCGAGGATGAGCAGGTCGCGGTAGCCGAGCCGGCGGAGCTGGATCGCGGCGCCCATGCCACCGAACCCCGCGCCGACGATGACGGCGTCGTACTGCGTGGCCATCCCGGACCTCCGTCGCGGAATCTGATGTCAGTTTCCGAACGATATGTCATTCCGGGTTGGGCGACAATAGACTCGCGCCGTGACCTCCGATTCCCGACCGCGGACCCGCGCCGAGCGGAAGAAGCAGGAGCTGCGCCGCGAGATCATCGACGCGGCCTTCGACTGCTTCGCCGACCTCGGCTACCACGCGACCGGCATCTCCGACATCGCCGCGCGCCTGGGCATCGGGCACGGCACCTTCTACCGCTACTTCGAGAACAAACGGGACATCGTCGACCACGTCATCGACGACCTCGTCGGCCGGATCATGACCGCGCTCGCCGCCGAGAACGCCCCGGACGCCGTGTCGACCCTCGAGGACTACCGCGCGCAGAGCGCGCGCATCGGCGAGTCACTCGCCCGCGTCTTCGCCGAGGACCCACGCGTCCCGCGGCTGCTGCTGTTCGAGGCGGCGGGGATCGACAAGGCGATGGCGGCGCGGGTCCTGGAGTTCTTCGAGACGGCCGCCGCGCTGACCGCCGCGTACCTGTCGCACGGCGTCGAGCTCGGCTACCTCCGCGCCGACCTCGACATCGAGAACACCGCCCGCGCGATCAACGGGATGGTCCTGGCGTCGGCGATCTCCTCGCTCACCACCCCGGACGCCGAGCACCAGCGCCGCCTCAGCGAGGCCGTGCGCCGGGTCATGTACGACGGGATCGCCGCACGGGACTGACGGTCCGTTCCTGTCGGTGGGTCGTGTGAGCATGACCGCCATGAACGCTCGATGGGGGTTGCTCGGCGTGCCGTCCAGCGCCGGGCCTGGAGAAGGGGCCGGCGGCGATCCGCGAGGCGGGCCTGCTCGGCCTGCTGCCCGCGGACACGCAGGACCACGGTGACGTCGACCCGTGGCTGGTGCGGGCTGCCAACCAGCGGATCGAGAGAACCGAGTGACGGTGTCTTGACAGACCTGCGCGGAGACGCGACTCTTGTGGGAGAGCGCTCTCCCAGGTCCCCCTGCCTCGCCGGGGAGCATCGCTGTCACAGGAGATAGCCATGCCGCACTCCTTCGCCCGTGCCCCCCGGAAAACGCTGGTGCTCGTCGCCGCGCTGGTGCTCGCATGTGTCGCCGTGCCGGCGCGGCCGGCGCAGGCGGCCGCGTGCGGCACCGCGAACGCCGCGTTGAACCGGCCGGCCAGCGCGTCGTCGACCGAGAACGCGGGCACGCCGGCCAGCGCCGCCGTGGATGGTGACACCGGCACCCGCTGGTCGAGCGCCTTCAGCGATCCACAGTGGATCCAGGTCGACCTCGGCGCGCCCACCGGCATCTGCCAGGTGGTGCTGCACTGGGAAACGGCCTATGCGTCCGGTTTCCAGCTCCAGATCTCCGCCGACGCGACCACGTGGTCCACCGTGTACTCGACCACCACCGGCGCCGGCGGCACCCAGACCCTGGACGTGTCCGGCACCGGCCGTTACCTCCGCGTGTACGGCACCGTCCGCGCCACGGGCTGGGGCTACTCGCTGTGGGAGCTGGCGGTTCACACCACCACCGCCAGCGGCGGCGATGGTGCGGTCATCTCGCGGTTCAAGCCGGTCGCCGCGTCCTCCTGGGAGGGCGGCAACGCGCCGGCGGCCGCGTTCGACGGCCGCACCACCACCCGCTGGTCCAGCGAGTTCAGCGATCCCCAGTGGCTGCGGGTGGACCTCGGCGGCCCGGCCACGATCACGGGCGTCGTGCTGAACTGGGAGGCCGCGTACGCGACGGGGTACCGGATCGAGGTGTCGGGCGACGCGACCACGTGGACCACGATCTACAGCACCACCACCGGCACCGGCGGCACGCAGACCCTGGCCGTGAGCGGCACCGGCCGGTACGTGCGGCTGTACGGCACCACGCGCGCCACCGGCTACGGGTACTCGCTGTGGGAGTTCGACGTCCTCGGCACCGTGGACACCTCGGGCACGACCCCGCCCATGCTGTCCCGCCCGACCAGGCCACCCACGACCACCGGCCAGTTCGCGCTCACCGCCCCCGCCGACGGCGCGATGGTCACCGCCACCCGCCGGCCCGCGCTGTCCTGGGCGCCTGTCGCCGGCGCGAGCCGCTACGAGGTGTGGCTCAACATCAGCCGCACCGACTACGACTTCACCCAGTCCGCGACCCTGATCGACCTCTACACCAAGGTGGCCGAGCCGGCCGGCACGAGCTACACCCCCACCTGGGACCTGCCCGACCGGTGGACCTACAAGTGGTACGTGGTCGCGGTCGGCCCGGGCACGACGTCGGCCATCCGGACGTTCGGCGTCTACGTCCCGGCGCTCGAGAACGTGGCCGACGGCGTGAACATCGTGAACGGCAGCCGGGACCTCAACAAGAACGGCACGATCGAGCCGTACGAGGACTGGCGCCTGCCCGTCGAGACCCGGGTGAACGACCTGCTCGGGCGGATGACCGCGCAGGAAAAGGCTTACCAGATGTTCTACAACGCCCAGAGCTACCCGCAGGCCGGGTGGCACTTCGGCCCGGCGCAGCCGCGGGACCTGCACGACACCCTGCTGGCCGCGTCCGGCACCCGGCTGGGCATCCCGTTCGTCTCGGCCGGCGACACGATCCACGGGTACCAGACCACCTACCCGACGCAGAGCGCGCTGGCCGCCGGTCAGGACTACGCGCTGGACTACCAGCTCGGCGACCTGCAGCGGCGCGAGCAGCTGGAGGTCGGCACCCGCGGCGTGCTCGGGCCGCTCGCCGAGGTGGGCACCAAGGTGCTGTACCCGCGCATCCAGGAGGGCAACGGCGAGAACGCGGACGTCGCCGCCGCGCAGGTGCGCGCCCTGGTGGCCGGCCTGCAGGGCGGCCCGGAGCTGAACCCGCGGTCGGTGCTCGCGACGGTGAAGCACTGGCCGGGCGAGGGCGCCGGCGGCGAGGCGCTGATCACCTACGACGCGGTGACCATCAAGTACCACATGATCCCGTTCCGGGCGGCGATGGAGGCCGGCGCGGTCAACGTCATGCCCGGCTACGCCGGCAGCTCGCTGCTCGACCCGGGCGGTCCCGGCGCCGGCAACAGCGCGCCGATCCTCGCCTACCTGCGGCAGAACCTGGGCTACACCGGCCTGATCACCACCGACTGGCTGCCGTCGGGCGCGTGGGTGAGCGCGGCCAACGCGGGCTCGGACGTGATGGGCGGGGCCGACCCCGGCGCCACCTCCATGGCGGACTTCGTCGCGGCCGTGCCGGCCGGCCGGATCGACGACGCGGTGCGGCGGGTGCTGCGGCTGAAGTTCAGGCTGGGCCTGTTCGAGAACCCGTACGGCGACCCGGTGAACGGGCCGTACCGGCAGCACACGCCGGCGTACGCGGCGCTGGCGCGGCAGGCCGCCGGCGAGTCGTTGACACTGCTGAAGAACAACGGCGTGCTGCCGCTGCGGCTCAACCGTGGCGACAACATCGTCGTGGCCGGCCCGCGGGCGACCGACGGTCTGGCGTGTTGCATCTGGACGAGCTACTTCCACCAGGAGTACGGCTCGCAGACCGTCCTGGCCGCCATCCGCACCCGCGCGGCGGCGGCCGGCGTGAACGTGTACCAGGACTCCGGCCCGTCGCCGAAGCTGGCGGTCGTGGCGGTCGGCGAGGCGTCGTACACCCACGCGACGAACTGGGTGAAGGAGCAGCCGTACCTGCCGGCGGACCAGCTGGCGGTCATCCAGAACTTCAGGAACCAAGGTGTGCCGGTGGTCGTGCTGCTGGTGCTGCCGAGGCCGTACGTGATCACCGAGTGGCAGGGCCTCGCCGACGCCATCGTGATCACCTACCGCGGCGGCGAGGAACTGGGCCCGGCCGCCGCCGGCCTGCTCTTCGGTGACTACGCGCCGCGGGGCCGGTTGCCGTGGCAGCTGCCCAGGAGCCTGGACCAGGTCCTCCGCCCGGGCGGCACGGACGTACCCGCCGACGCCGTCGAGCACTGGGACCTGCCGTACGACCTCGGCGCCACCGACGCCCAGCGCGCGGACCTCCGCGCCCGGATCGACGCCGGCCAGAGCCCGCCTACCGGGTACGGGAATCCTCTCTATCCTTACGGCGCGGGCATCCAGGGCTGGCCGTGACCTGCGGGCGGTGCCGCAGCCCGACCGCCACGCCTACTCCCGCGCCCCGACCGCCCTGAAAGGCGCGTTCAGGACACCGGCCCCGCCCTGAAAGGCGCGTTCAGGACGTTGAACGATGCTGTTGGTTTATTCGTGGGCGGGTGGTGGCTAGGCTCTGTGCGACTTGTTGATCTTGTGGGTGGGGAGCTTGGCTGCTGATGTCGTTGAAGCCGCGTCCGTTTGGTGGGGTCCCGGAGA